>Ga0209709_10002952_pt1 | contig 14413 bp, 10 predicted proteins | sample ArcticOcean_MG_C_2_FD_187435 | JGI IMG/M metagenome (GOLD analysis project Ga0209709, IMG submission 187435) | Marine microbial communities from western Arctic Ocean - ArcticOcean_MG_CB4_136 (SPAdes) (version 2) | ecosystem: Environmental > Aquatic > Marine > Oceanic | place: Arctic Ocean... | reverse complement strand
TCGTGAATTTCAGAACGTGGACTGATGAAGATCTCACTGAGAGTGACAATTACGTCGCTGGCCAGCGCTATGATGGACTGCAGGCATCCGAAATGGTTATTTATGATGCTAGCTCCGGAGTCCTACTAGATGGTGATGGCGTCAAACTGAGCAAGGGTGAGACGGCCTCTAAGGCCCTTCTGTCCATGGAAGAGCCGGAGCGAGCGCTGGAAAATGTTGTCTATCAAACTGTCTGGGGAGATTCCAGAAGTGTTGCCTGGGGTCTTCGTACAGGCCAATTATTCGCTGAGTCAGATTTGGCGAAAATGGAATGTCGTAAAAACGGTGAGGACCAGTTATATGACAGTCATCCGGTGTACGGCACAGCAACAGGCACAAAACGGTACTGCTCTTATCAATTATGGGGCGGGAGTATTCAAACCTCTTATTCAATCTCTCTAGATGCGCGTCCTTCTTACTCTCTTAAGTCCTTTACTACCGGTTTGGCAGTGACTATTGATCCGCCGAAAACACTTTACTACACGGTCCCAGAAACTTTGGACGCAGATGAGGTGGCAATCTTTGGTAAGGATGCGGGTAAACGGATTCGCCTAGACTATAGAGGTCATGGCGAGTTAGGTGGCATACCCGGCTTTGTGTATGACACTAAGACAGGGGAAGAGATTGGCGAGTATGTGAATGAGTGGAAGCAGGACTATCGTTACATTAGCCGATTTACCATGCCCGATGGTAGCGTTCTCGAAGATCCAACGGACGACACTGTGACTTATAAAGTGAAGGCACTGGATGGTGAGGAATGGTTGACTAAGGCAGACGGAAGCATTGCTGGTGTGGCAGATCTTCGTGGGCGATACACTTACTCAGGTTCTAAGAGTGATTTGGTGGCTAATGATCTCTTGATTGCTCCAGGCGATAGCTTTGATACTGAGGACTATATTGGGTTACCTCCTACGACACTGCTTAATGATGGAGAACCATCTGTTATTCATGGGGACGTCATCTTTGATCCAACGCCTGCCACAGAGACTCCCTAGTATTTTGATGGGATTGATCTGAATAAAAAAAACCCGGCTTCTGAGCTGGGTTTTTTTATTTAACCTGTGCAAAATATTATCTAACTGATTAGAGAAGGGTTGGGCGTAAAAAAATTACGTGTTCTGAAGGACCTAGTGAGCCAGTGTCGATATAAGCGAGCCATGAGTGGTCTGGTTATGCCCACCGTTCATAACGCCATTTTCTGCGCCTACCGCGCGGAGTCTTTTTTGATCAACTGAACCTTATTGCCAAGTATTAATGTATTGACCATCAGAGTCATACCGATACAGGCGAAAAATGGTAAAAAACATCAATGCGGACGAAGGCCAAGCCCAACTCTGCTATCATCTTTGTATGTTCGTGCCACTGTGATTGTGGCCAGTGTTACGGGTAGTAACAGACGCCGACCATAATGTTTAACCTTAGCTTGTATAATTAGCGACTTTTGAACTCTCGGCAGTGATGCTATTTGCGATACAAATGTACGCCGCTACCCCAGAGATGTGTGAAGCCTGGCCAAGGGCTAATGATCGCCGCCTCGGACAGTCGTCACTATGGCAGAATCGCCGATAATGCCAATCGTTTTAATCCTATCCGACTGACCCCCGATCTACTAACTGGCTTTCATGGCAGCAATGAGAAAATTTCTGTCGCAGATTATGCTCAAGGTGTGCGAAGCTATGTGCGGATTATCTATCACGGCAGTGCTAATTAGTATAGGTGTTAGGCAATGATGAAGATTGGTCTAGTTCTCTTGGCTCCGGTGTTGCTAGCGACATTACTCTATGTGGTTAAGACCGTTGGCCTTACAACCATCACCGAATCAGATTTGCCTGATGAAGGTGCCTGGGCTGAATTAAGTCAGGGCAATCTCTATTACCGCTGGTATGTTCCTGAGCCTGAGAATAAAAATGGTGAAATAGTGATTTTAGTTCATGGTTTTTCAACGCCACATTTTGTCTGGGACCAGATCAAAGATTTTCTTCTGCAGCATGGTTATCAAATTCTAGTTTATGATCATTTTGGCCGAGGCTTGTCGCAAAGACCCACTATTAAGTATGACAAAACTCTCTACATTGAATCACTGAAAGAACTGCTCGCTCACCAGCATATTTCTCAGCCTGTTCACCTAGTGGGTTACTCTATGGGTGGTGCTGTCGTAGGTCATTTCACTCAGGCTTACCCCGACCAAACTAAGACCCTCACGCTTATCGCACCCGCGGGATTTATGCTCGATGAGCCAGCTATCAACCGTTTAGTCACTCTGCCAATAGTAGGAGAATGGCTTGGCCATATGCTTGCTAAAAAAATACTGGTTAGTGATATCAGCGACAAGGAAATGGCACATATTGATGATCCACTGGCAATGAATAAGCTGGATTTTGTGTCACAGGTGAGCAAGCAACTGGGGTATCGGGGCTATGTAGAGTCGCTAATATCAACCTATAGACACTTTAATCTTTTCAACGCCCGAGAGGTCTTTGTTGCGGTTGGAAATCTAGGTATTCCGACTTTTGGTATCTGGGGCACCCACGATGCAACGGTGCCTTACTCCGGCAGTGAGAATATGCTCAACGCCATTCCTCATGCTCAGTTATTGACCATTGAAGAGGGCGGACACAATATTACCTATATGCAGCCCAGTATCGTCGGGCCTGGGATTACGGACTTTCTGGATGGGTCAATATCCCCATGATCGGGCTATTGATAATACCTTGTCTTGTGTCACAAAAAGGGCAATCTTATCTTATTGATATGCATCTGGTTATATAGCAAACTGACCGCTAAGAGGGCACAGCAAAAGAAATAATTCCCTCTTATACACTTAATCTAATTTATTCCTTAACCTGTGAAGAGAAAACTATGTTTAGTCATATTATGCTCGGTGCTAATAGCATCGAAGAGTCAAAAAAATTCTACGATGCGACCCTGGGAGAGCTGGGTTATGAGCCCGGTGTGATCGACCCCAATGGTCGATGCTTTTATTTTGGTGAAAACATAGTTTTTGCGCTTAGCGTGCCTATTGATGGTGAGCCTGCATGTTATGGTAACGGCTCTACTGTCGGCTTCAATGTAGCAAGTGCAGAGCAGGGCGATGCATGGCATGCCGCTGGTTTGGCCCATGGCGGTACTGCCTGTGAAGACGCACCTGGTGTGCGCGACGGCGGAGCTCAGGGCAGTATGTATCTGGCTTATCTGCGCGACCCTGCGGGCAATAAGATTTGTACATTACTTCGTATGGGTTAGAGCGCCAGTAAGAATAAGCACAAGAGCTATTGTCGGCATTCAGCCGCGGCAATAGTTCAGTGTAGTGCGTAAAAAGTACAAGAAGATTTAGCAATGCCGATAGTAATACAGCCCTTCTATACAGTCCACAGTCACAGATGCAGTTTGGTTGTGGACTGTCGCGGCAATGCGCCAGCCATACTCTACTGGGGCTCGCGGTTAAGTAATGTTTCGAGTCCCGAGATGTTGGCGCTACTGGCGACTCGCCAGGAAGTACCTGCCTGTATGCCAGAAGAGGCAGTCGTTTCATTATCACCAGAATTCGGCGCTGGTTTTAGCGGCAGTGCAGGTGTGCAAATACACCGTGGTGGCACTCAGTGGTCGGTCTATTCACAGATTCAATCTGTTTCTATAGAGGAAAATAATCGACTCTCAATTGTCTCCCGGTGTCGGGGCACTGAGATTGAGCTAACCCATTGTTTACAGCTCGATAGCAACACCGATGTCCTTTGCGCCACCACCCAACTTACAAATATTGGCGAGACTGAACTCTGGCTCGATCGCTGTGATGCCCCATGCATACCCATACCTATGCACTACAGTAAAATTCTCGGTTTTAAAGGTCGCTGGGCCAATGAATTTCAAACTCAGTCACTCGATCGCTTTGCCGGTGCCTATCTGCGTGAGAATCGCTCCGGCAGAACTTCCCATGATTCATTTCCTGCGGTTGTTGTGCATACCGAACAAGCCAATGAAAGCGCAGGTGAGGCCTATGGCCTGCATCTGGGTTGGAGTGGCAATCACCATATTCGCGTTGAAGAGCAGTTTTGCGGCCGCGCCTATGCTCAGTTGGGTGAGCTGTTTTATCCGGGCGAACTGAGTCTTGAACCCGGTGAATCCTATCGCTCGCCGGTACTCTATGGTGCTAGCAGCGCTACAGGCTTTAGTGACATGTCCGCACGTTATCATCAGTATATTCGCAATAATCTCACTGACTCACGCCTAGGCACTAAACCTAAACCCATCCATTTCAATACTTGGGAGGCAATGTATTTTAATCTCTCCATGGTGCGCTTGTGCAAGCTAGCTGACGAGGCGGTAGCAGTAGGAGCTGAGCGATTTGTACTTGATGACGGCTGGTTTAAGGGGCGTAGATCTGACTGTGCTGGCCTCGGGGATTGGGTTGTTGATCAAACTATTTTTCCTCAGGGGCTCGGTCCGCTGGTTGAGTATGTTAATAGGCTGGGTATGGAGTTTGGGCTCTGGGTAGAACCAGAAATGGTTAATCCAGACAGTGATCTATATCGCGCACATCCAAACTGGGTGCTAGATGGTGCACTTGCACCACAGCTGTTATCGAGGAACCAGTTGGTCTTAGATCTAACTCGCACAGAGGTGCAGCAGTACCTATTTGAGCGACTTGACCAGCTGCTCAGCGACTATCCCATTACCTATTTAAAGTGGGATATGAACCGAACAATCAATCAACCTGGTAATGCTCAGGGCCGTGCGGTCACGCATTACCAGACATCGGCGCTGTATCACTTATTGGCGCGTATCCGCGCCACCCATCCTAAGGTCGAAATCGAAAGCTGTTCCTCAGGGGGCGGCCGGGCCGATTTTGGTATCTTGAGTTATACCGACCGAATCTGGACGTCTGATAGCAATGATGCGCTAGATAGGCTGCGTATTCAGAAAGGCTTTTCGCTGTTTTTTCCGGCAGAAATTATGGGTTCCCATGTTGGATCTCGTCAGTGTCATATTACCGGACGTAGTATTAGCATGGCTACCCGTGCCGGGGTTGCATTATTTGGCAATATGGGTATCGAAGCCAATCTGCTGGATATGGATGATGCCGACAAGACCGAATTAGCAGCAGCGGTGGCACTGCATAAAAAGCATCGCCAATTAATTCATAGCGGTAATTTGGTACGACTTGATACTCACAGTTACGAGAATAGCTTTGGGATTATCGCGGCTAACCAGCAGCAAGCGTTATTTTGTTATGCGCTTTTAGATAGCCAGCCCAACAGTGCTCCGGAGCGATTACGTTTTCGAGGACTGAATTCAACAACACTCTATATAGTGAATATTATCTGGCCACTTGCACCGAGTCATGACTCAAAATCTATCTTGGATGTCATTGACGGTGCGGTTGTTAGTGGCGATGCCCTAGCGAACATTGGTATACAGTTGCCGCTTATGTTTCCGGAAACCCTTCTTGTTTTTCATCTGCAGAGCTAAGGCCAATCCACTCAGCTCTATTGCCAAATACTAGACGATTCGTTAGCAGTGCCAAGCCTACGCAGATAAAGAACGTGAAAAACATCATATGGATGTAGTGCAGCGGCATCCAGATCCATATAAAGCAGGCATACATTAGCACACCAAAAATCACGGCGAAAATTGCTGCCCGGTAGTCGACATTGCGAAACAGGAGGCCTACGGCGAAACAGGCCAAAATAGGCATGCTAATAAGCCCCCAAAGTTCCTGTAACAGATTAATAATACTGTCAGACTTTGCATAAATAGGCACCATGGCGACGGCTATAATCACAAAAATAGTGGTGACTATCCCGCTCAAAAATCGGACATTGGGTTTTTCATCGATGTAGCGCCCATGCAGATCACAGACATACATAGCGGCCGATGAGTTGACCATGCTGTTAAAGGAACTCAGCACAGCGGCGGCAATTGCGGCGGCAAAGACACCGGATAACCAGCTTGGCAACAGATCACCCACAATGCGGCCATAGGCCTGATCGCCAATATCGCCATAGAGTTTAAAAGCAACAATACCGGGAATAACCACCATCGAAGGGATAAAAATAACGCGAATAAAGGCCGCTGCATACACGCCTTTTTGCGCTTCTTTGACCGTTGGTGCAGCCATAGCTCGCTGGGTGATGGTCTGGTTGGTACTCCAGTAAAAAATTTGAATGAGAAACATACCGGTTAGTAATGTATGCCAGGGCACCGGTGAAGCGCTGTCACCAATCAATGTTAAGCGTTCGGCGGGGATACCGCTAAAGTCAAAGTCGATGGCCATCAGAGAGAGCAATACAATCACTAGACCCATAAGCAACACCAGCACGCCACCGTAGGTATCCGATACTGCTACGGCTCGCAGGCCACCCAGCACAGAATAGGCCGCGCCCACCAGTGCAAAGGCAATGGCAATGGTCATTAGATCCGCATCAATGCCAGTCATGGAAATCATAAATAGCGCGCCGGTATAGATAACCGCAGGCTGAAAGACAAAAACATTGATAAACAGGAACATGGTTGAGACCAGCGCCCGCACATGCTTACTATTATACCGCCGCTCAAGAAGCTCAGTGGTGGTGGTGCAATTATTGCGGTAGTACACGGGCAAAAACACCTTGGCCAATACCATCAGACCGACAAAACCGGCAAGCTCCCAAAGCGCCAGCAATAACATTTGATTGCCATTCATGCCTACCAGCTGGTCAGTACTCAAATTGGTGAGGGTGATGGAGCCCGCGACAAAGATCCAGGTCAGGCCGCCGCCAGCAAGAAAGTACTCTTTGTTAGAGTCTGTTGAATGTCGGTTTTCACCGCGACATTTAAAGTAGGTGATCAATGCAATGGCACCTAGGACAAAACAAAATACGGCTAGTTGAATGGCTTGCTCGCTCAAGGGGAGGCTCCTATTTTTTAATTATTATAAGTTAGTTGTAATTAGCTGCTAGAGCCCCGCCAGACTTTAACACCATGGGTCTCTATATGGGTACTTTCCTACATTAGGACCGCGCTGCAATCAAGTGGCAGTTCCAGAGTTGACTTCAATAATAAGAGACCATCACGAGATCGCCCCTTGGGATTACTCGGGTATCTTTGCCAAACCGATGATTCGCTATTACACTGTGCTGAGCAAGATACTGGTTTCGCTATTCGCAATACCATCAATTAATCTTACTTCTCTTAATACCTGGTCAAATTCCGCCAAGCTCGACGAATGGATTTCAGCCACTAAATCCCATGCCCCATTAGTCGTGTGCACTTTCTGTAATTCAGGCAGTCCACGGAGTTTACTTATAATCTTAGAGGTCGATTTACCTGTCACTTCGATCAACATAATCGCGCGAATAGCGCCGTCGTCAATACTAGCACTCGCTCTTATGGTAAAACCCACAATAGCCTTGGTTGCGAGCAGCCGGTCCAGGCGGTTTTGTACTGTTCCACGAGAGACCTTTAACACCCCGGCCAGCTTCGAAATTGAGGCCCTAGCATCTGTGCGGAGCAGTGAGATGAGATCACGATCGAGAGAATCGTAGCTAACCCCACGGTTATTTTTTTCCATAGTCTCCGTCCTACCTTCGGTATTGGAACATAGATATCACTCGTAATTTAACTAAATGATATTAATCCCTATCAATTTGCCAAATATTGTTACAGATTATACAAAATATTGCTATATCGTTTGAGCTGTTATCGCTTTACCATTTCTCATACTTAAAATCCCATCATGTAGTCCACGCCTCAGCGTGACTGGTGAGCGGCTATAACGAGAAATAATAGGTGAGATAAGGTGAAAACACTAAGCGCAATTGATGCTAACAGTATTTTACATCCCGCAACCAATGCCGATGACTTCGCGCGCACTGGATCTAGAATAATTGAGTCGGGTAAAGGGATATACCTGCGTGACAATTCAGGCAAGCAACTGATTGATGCGGTTGCAGGCTTATGGTGTGTGAATGTTGGCTATGGCCGAGAAGAGATAGCAGACGCCATGCAAAAGGCTGCGTTAGAGCTTGGCTATTATCATACGTTTTCTGGCATGTCGAACGTCGGACAGATTGAGTTGGCAGAACGCCTATTGGAAAAAGCACCGAATGGTATGTCAAAAGTCTTTTTTGGTAGTGGAGGATCTGATGGCAACGACAGCCTGATAAAGATCGTTTGGTATATTAATAATATTCGCAACAGGCCCCGGAAGAAAAAAATCATTTCTCGCTGGCAGGCCTACCATGGTACCTCAGTCGCCACGGCGAGCCTTACGGGGTTGCCATCATTCCATACTGCTTTCGATCTACCGATGAATAATATATTACATACCGAGTCGCCAGATTTTTTCCGCCACGGTCTGGAGGGAGAGTCAGAGCTAGCATTCTCTTCACGTCGAGCACAGCAGCTGGAGCAAATGATTTTAGCCGAGGGTGCAGATACGGTAGCGGCATTTATTGCCGAACCGGTGCTGGGGGCTGGAGGTGTTGTTACGCCTCCTGAGGGTTATTTTGCGGCAATTCAGAAGGTGCTAAAACGTTACGACATTTTGTTTATTGTTGATGAAGTTGTCTGTGGCTATGGCCGTCTAGGAACATGGTTTGGAAGCGAAATGTACGACCTTAAGCCCGATATGATGACTACTGCCAAGGCGCTTACCAGTGGCTATTTTCCCTATTCGGCATCCTTTGTTTCAGAGGAGATTTGGGAACTGATCAAGGAAGGTTCGGTCAAGTATGGCAACTTTGCTCATGGCTATACCTATGCAGGCCACCCAATTGGTGCGGCAGTTGCAATGGCCAATTTAGATATTATCGAAAAAGAACACTTGGTTGATAACGCCGCTACCGTGGGTGCTTATTTTCATGAGCAGTTAAACAAACGGTTTGCCGATGACGGTTTTGTTGCACAGGTGCGCGGCAAAGGCATGATTGCCGCAGTACAGCTAGTAAAGGACAAAACCAATAATACGTTTTTTGATAAAGAGATAAAAATCTCTGCCAAAGTGGCACACAAATGTTATGAAAATGGACTCATTTCCAGACCATTACCCTCATTGGACTCAATGGCATTCTCACCACCTTTAATTTGTACGACCGATGATATTGATAATATCGTTAATGTATTTGACGCATCAGTGCGCAGCGTTATGACAGAGGTTTTGTAGGCACAAATACTGGCTTAGATTAACGCTAAGATCACTTAAAGGTAGATTAGTATGATAATTGTAAGACAGATTAGAGAAGACGATATTGATGGCTTACTGCGCCTAGCTGAGGCCGCCTATCCAGGGATGACAACATTGCCACCCGACCTGGCCACCCTGAGCAAAAAAATTACTGTTGCAATTGCTAGTCTGTCGAAGGCAGTAACGGCACCAGGGCGAGAAAAGTACTTACTAGTAATGGAAGATACCGATACTGGGCTACTGGTGGGTACCGCTGGAATTATTGCCCAATTGGGTGAAGATGATCAGTTTTATTCCTACAAGATCAATAAGGTAACCCATAGCAGTAAGGTTCTGGAGAAGAAGGTAAGTGTTGAAACTCTCAACCTATCAAACCATTTTGAAGGATTTGCTGAAGTAGCAACCCTGTTTTTAGATGAGCCCTATCGTAGGAATGGCAATGGTAAATTACTTGCTCGCAGTCGGTATTTATTTATGGCTGAATTTAGAGAGCGTTTCCCTGCCCAGGTAATGGCCGATCTTCGTGGCTATTTTGATGAACAGGGTCGATCGCCATTTTGGGACGCTATAGGTAAGAATTTTTTTGATATGGACTTTAGCGCCGCCGACCTATTTGGTGCCGTCAATGGCAACCAGTTTATCGCTGACCTGATGCCAACGCAGCCTATCTATGTCAACTTGCTCTCTCAAGAGGCACAGCAAGTCATCGGAAGACCGAATGACCAAGGCAAAGCGGCCTTAGCGATGCTGGAAAAAGAGGGCTTTCAGTGGCGTGGACAGATAGATATATTCGATGGCGCGCCCAGTGTCGACACTTTTATCGATCAACTCGCAACAGTCACTTCCAGTGCTGTTGGCCCTATTAGTGGCACTATTGCCGACAGTATTGACGGTCGGGCAGATAATGGTAATGGCAAGCAATACATAGTAAGCGGTGGCGACGTTACGTCATTCGCAGCCTGCATTAGCCGCCTTGATCTCGGCAATGATAAAAACGTTTTGCTGCCTCCAGAGACATTGAATGCCCTCAATTTATCAATAAATGACGCCGTTAGGTACACAGAGCTGTAGCTGTGTCTTTAAGGTCAGCCGCTACTTTGGCTAGTAAAACAAGGAAATTAACCATGTCCCACACAGTTGAGATGAATTTTGATGGCCTTATTGGCAGTACCCACAACTATGCGGGACTGTCACAGGGCAATTTGGCCTCAACCAATAACAGCAAGCTGGTGTCACAGCCACGCCAGGCTGCCAAAGAAGGTCTAGCCAAAATGATGCGGCTACATCATCTTGGATTAAATCAGGGCATTTTGATCCCTCAAGAGCGGCCGCATATTCCTACGCTGAGAGAACTTGGTTTTTGTGGCACTGATCAGGCGATCATAGGAAAAGTCGCTAAAACTGCCCCCAATTTGTTGGCGATGAGTTATTCAGCATCGTCAATGTGGGCCGCCAATGCGGCTACGGTTTCACCCAGTAGTGATTGTGAAGATGGCCATGTGCACTTTACTCCAGCTAATTTAAAAAGCATGTTTCATCGCTCCATTGAGCACCGGATGACAAGCAAAATATTAAAGGCAATCTTCTCCAATGATCAGTATTTTTGTCACCATAATGCGCTGTCAGGCGGAGTCAATTTTGGCGATGAGGGCGCGGCCAATCACAATCGGCTATGCAATGAATATGGTGAGCAGGGCGTCGAACTATTTGTCTATGGCAAACATGACTTTGGCGACTCACGAGCTACTAACAACTTCCCAGCCAGACAGTCTTTAGAAGCCTCTATGGCGATCGCACGTAAGCATAGTTTGAAGCCCGCAAAGGTGGTGATGGCCTGTCAAAGTGCAGAGGTAATCGATACCGGCGGATTTCACAATGATGTGGTCAGTGTGAGCAATAAAAATGTGCTGTTTATGCATGAGCGAGCATTTGCCGATAAGTCTAGATTGTTTAAAGAGGTTGCCACAGCTTATGGCGAGCAACCAATGCATTTTATAGAGGCACCCGAGCAGCTCGTTTCTTTAGATGATGCAATCAAGTCGTACCTATTTAATTCACAATTGGTCAACCTACCGGGAGCTGAGGGCATGACCCTGATACTGCCAAGGGAAAGCCAAGAAAATCAGAATGTACATGGCTATCTACTCGACCTTATTGCACAGGATACGCCGATTAAACATCTGGAGTTTGTCAATGTGCGCCAAAGTATGCGCAACGGAGGTGGTCCGGCTTGTTTGCGTCTACGAGTTGTCTTAAATGAAGAGGAATTAGCGCAGGTTAACCCCGCCTTTGTATTCAGTGAAGAGCTGTTCTTGACACTCAATAACTGGGTTGACAAGCATTATCGTGATTCCCTGAGTAGTGCAGATTTGGCCGACCCAAATTTACTCTATGAGAGTAGAGGGGCCCTGGATGAGTTAACCCAGATTATGGGGCTTGGAAGCTTTTATGAGTTCCAACAGGTTTAACCCCATGAGTACTTTTCATGAACAGCTATTTGGCGAGAAAAGTTTTGTTGAATTTACCCTGCATAAAGCCTTTATTGAAGGGCAGCTTAGTCTGATCATAGACAATAATGTCGTGGTAGAGCTCTGGGACAATGGTGTTCTATATTTTCAGCCTCAGGGCAGCGAGCTGAGAAACGCGATTTTATTATCGGTTGGTGTGCATGGCAATGAAACTGCGCCTATTGAAATTATTGATCAATTAGTGGCTGATATTTTGGCAGGTAAGATTGCTGTTAGGAACAGCTTGCTGATTGTGATCGCCAACCCCAAGGCGATAAAATCTGGCTTTCGTGAAATTGATGAAAATATGAATCGTCTGTTTAGTGGTGCCCTGACAGCCAAAAATGGAGATTCAGACGAGCGCCATAGAAGTCGCATCTTAATGGACTACAGTCGTAATTTCTTTAGCATGGATGCCGATCAGAAGATTCACTATGACTTGCATACTGCGATTAGAGGTTCTGTCTACAAGCAGTTTGCTATATCTCCAAACTCAAGCGATCGAGCCGAGACTGAGCAGCAATACTTGTTATTGGGGCAATATGGCATTGAAGCCATATTAACCACGACGCAAAAGAGCGCTACGTTCTCCGCATTCACTGCCAATATTTTGGGCGCCACGAGTTTTACCTTGGAGCTTGGCAGTGCAAAACCCTTTGGTGAAAATAATATCACTGAGTTTGCTGCAATTATTGAGGGGCTGCATGGAATGATCAGCGGAAAGTTAGCCCTAGAAGTCGGCAGGAAAAAGGCCAAACGTTTTATTGTCGCGGCTGAGGTACCTAAGAAAACTGACGCCTTCCGTCTTCTTTTTGCGTCAGACATCGTCAACTTTACCCCCTTTAATGAAGGTGATGTTCTGGCCGCCGATAAAGACTACCAATACATTGTGACTAAAAGCGGCGAACGAATTTTATTCCCCAATGAAAACGTTGCTATTGGCCAGCGAGCCCTAGTCATTGTTCGTCCTGACGAAAACTATACTGAGAATACCTGATGAAAAAAACTAAAGTTTCTATTATTGGTGGCTCCGGATACCTTGCTGCCGAACTACTGCGAAACCTGTTAAGTCGCAATGATGTGGAAATACTGCGGGTGTCTAGTAAAGATCATATAGGCAAAACACTTGGCCAAGTTAACCGCGCGTTTTGGGGGCTTAGTGACATTATTCTAGAAGATATCAGCCCCCAGGAATGTGCCGCAGGTGCCGATATTGTATTCCTCGCAATGCCTCATGTAATAACCGCGCTTGTTGCTATGGAGCTATTTGAACTAGATATTCGAATTATTGATTTGTCAGGCGACTTTCGCCTTAAACAGCTGAGTGATTACACCGCCTACTATGCCGACCAGCATCCTTGTCCTGAGCGACTGGGCACCTTTGTCTATGGCATGCCGGAACTCTATGCCGAGCAGATTAAAACCGCTAAGTACGTGGCTAATCCCGGTTGCTTTGCTACCTGTATAGCCACTTCCCTGTTGCCTCTGGCGGATGCGGGGCTTATGCAGCAGTCAGCGGTTAAGGTAGTGGCGTTAACCGGTTCAAGTGGCTCTGGGGTGCATGCCCAGGCGGGTAATCATCACACCCTGCGCAGCAATAATCTAAAGACCTATAAGGTCTTTGATCATCAGCACACCCCGGAAATACTACAAACCTTAGGCGCAGCTGGAGCCGGGCAGGTCAAGCTGGATTTTGTCCCTGTATCCGCACCTCTTGCCCGCGGAATGATGTCGATCGCTCAGCTCGATCTGCCAGCCGGCCTAACTGAGGACCGGTTACGCCAGATGTATGAGGCCTATTATAAAGATTTTCCACTTATCTCGGTGCTACCCAAGGGTATGTCTCCAGAGGTAGTAGCCGTCAAAAACTCCGCGCGTATAGAAATTGGTATTGAGATAAGCCAGACCCATATCGATGGATGCAAAACTCTGTGTGTCACTAGCGTACTGGATAACCTGATTAAGGGTGGGGCAGGCCAGGCTATACAGAATTTCAATTTGATGACGGGTCATGATAACAACTACCAGCTTGATCAATTGGGGATGTGGCCATGAGCCAACAAAAACCACTAGCAGTCATAAAAGTGGGTGGCGACATTTTGCTTGATGACAGTCAGCGCATCGGGCTAGTGAATAATATTCTGGGCCTGATAAGCGACAACTGGAATGTTGTGGTATTACATGGGGGTGGCTCTCAGGTTTCTGCCATGCAGTCTCGCTGTGGAATAACCCCGCAGAAAGTGGCTGGGCGGCGTATCACTAGTCGCGATGATCTAGAGTTGGTAAAACAGGTATTGTGTGGCCAGGTAAATGTCGATCTGGTGTCTGTCATGCAGGCTCAGGGGGTTAACGCATTTGGCTGCCATGGCGCGTCTGGCAAACTTATTCAGGCCCAAAGGCGCCCGCCAACTATAGTGTCTGGCGGTGGTCCTGAGCCTATTGATTTTGGTGAGGTGGGCGATGTTACCAAGATTAATACTCAGCTTTTAGAGCGCTTATTAGCTGCGGATCTAGTGCCTGTGATTGCTTCTATAGGTATGAACCACAGCGGTGAAGTGTTTAATATTAATGCCGACACCACGGTTATTCAGATAGCCAAACAGATGTCTGCGCAGCTGCTGATCTTTGTTACTGGCATCGGTGGTATATATAGGGATATTACCAATCCTCAGAGCCGCTTCGGTCATTTAGACGCCACCGAGGCAAG
>Ga0209709_10002948_pt1 | contig 14419 bp, 13 predicted proteins | sample ArcticOcean_MG_C_2_FD_187435 | JGI IMG/M metagenome (GOLD analysis project Ga0209709, IMG submission 187435) | Marine microbial communities from western Arctic Ocean - ArcticOcean_MG_CB4_136 (SPAdes) (version 2) | ecosystem: Environmental > Aquatic > Marine > Oceanic | place: Arctic Ocean... | reverse complement strand
CGCCCGAAGCACCTGCTGGTGGTTGAAAACTTGCAAAATCCATACCGGTTATTTCAGTTAAATATTGTTCTAATATATGAAGCACTTCTAAAGATCCTTGAGTGAATTCGGATGGAGTGGCAGGGTGTGTAGTAGAATATGTGTCTAAAGATGCAATGTAGTCTGCAAATCTTGGATTATATTTCATTGTACATGACCCAAGTGGATAAAACCCTAAGTCTGCGGCAAAATTCCTATGGGCTAGACGAGAGTAATGCATTACCAAATCGTGCTCAGAAACTTCAGGTAAGGGTGCTTTTTCATTTTTCATTGCTGGATGATTAATTTCAACTTCAGGAACATCTAACTTTGGATACTTAGAAGAGCGTCTACCGGGACGAGATAATTCTCTAATTGTTGGTTCAGAAGCTCCTCCTACTAAAGGAAGCGAACTAGCGTTACCACCACTAACCATTATTTACCTCACTAAACGTGTCTACATATAAATCAATCTCATCTTTAGTTCTTTTTTCGGTCAACGCAATTAGAAGTTGATTGTCAGAATATTGAATACCGGCTAGAAATCCTTTATCTCCCATTTTGGAAATAATTTTTGCAGCAGGTTGTTTTGTTTCAACTAGGAATTCTCTTAAAGATGAACTTTCATTCATTATTTTGAATCCTTTTTCTTTTAATTCTTTTTTCATGTAACTTGCTTTTTGTATAGCTTGATAGCCAACTTGAAATATTCCCTCTGGGCCCATCCAAGATAAGTGAATTGCAGAACCTATTGCATTTAAGGTTTGATTTGTACAGATATTAGATGATGCTTTTTCTCTTCGAATGTCTTGTTCTCGAGCTCTAAGTGTCATAACATAAGCTTTTTTGTGATTAGAATCAATTGTTTCTCCAATTATGCGACCCGGTACTAATCTAGCTAGACTTTTTTTTGTAGCGAACCATCCTACTGTTGGACCACCAAATGAAAGTGTACTTCCTATTGATTGTCCTTCAGCTACAACTATGTCAAAACCCATTGAACCTGGCGTTTTCAATACCCCTAGCATTGATGGATCAACATAACAGATCGTAATAACACCTTTTGATTGTGCTTTTTTAACAAGTTCTGTTAAATCTTGTGCTGAACCTTCATAATGTGGAAAAGCAACTACAAAGGCAGCGTCATCTTCATTAAATTCGTAATCATCAGGAAAAAGATAATTTGATAATTCTATATAATTTATATTAAATTTAGTGGTGTCAATTAGAGTATTTACTACCTCTTTAGTATTGGGATTAAAACCAGAAGAAATAATAATATTATCTCTTTTTGTTTTATTAATTGCTACTGATATTGCCTCTGCAACTGACGTAGCGCCGTCATAAAGTGAAGCATTAGCTAATTCCATTTCTGTTATGTCACATACTAATGATTGAAATTCAAATAATACTTGTAAAATTCCTTGAGATATTTCTGCTTGATAAGGCGTGTAAGAGGTCATAAATTCTGGTCTCATTGTCAAAGACTTTACTGTAGGAGGTAGATATACATCATAATGACCACCACCTGCAAAACAGATCAAGTTTGATGAGTTTTTACTTCCAATTTCTTCAAAATATTTCGCAGCTTCTAGCTCGGATAGTGAATCTTCTACATTTAATCCATCCATAATCAATAGTTCATCAGGGATATGATTAAACAAATCTTCAAGAGATGATATATTTAATTCTTCAAATATAACATTTAAATCTAATTGTGAATGAGGTACAAACATTAACTTATAAACCTTTTCTTTTGTATTTTTCCTTCTATAAAGTTACCACGTATTTCAAATTCTAATAAATCAGTATCTGGTTCTGTTTCAAGAAGTACAAAACCTATCGATTTTTGAAGAAGCGGTGAAAAGTTTCCTGAGGTAACAACACCAGTAACATCACCAGCTCTGACTTCCGTTCCCGTTCTTGCAATATTTCTTGAGTCAATAATAAATTTTTTTAATACCTTATGGTTACCGGTATCTATCTGATTCTTTATTATTTGATGACCTAAATAAGATTCAGTGTTAGATACAGTCCATTTTAATCCTGCTTCTATTGGTGTAATATTTTCAGACAGTTCAAATCCATATAGAGGAAGAGATGCTTCTAATCTTAAAGTATCTCTTGAACCTAATCCACAAGGTTGTATATTATTGATTTCTAAAAATGATATTAACTTATCTAGATTTTCAATATTTATCATAATTTCTAAACCGTCTTCACCTGTATAGCCAGTCCTAGCATAGGTATACATTTCCCCATTAAGACAAGAAAATGACTCAGGAATAGTAACTAGTTTATCCAAAACCTTTAATGCGTTCGGTCCTTGTATTGCAACTAAAGCAGTGTTTTTAGTAATGTCGTCATAACATACATTTTTTTCATTTAAGTGGTTGGTAATTTTATCTGTATTAGAAGCATTACAAATTAATAATATATAGTTTGAGAACTTCCAAAATATTACATCATCTAAAGCGCAACCATTTTCATTTGTAAAAATTGAATATAAAGCTTTTCCCACAGGGAGATTTTTAATATCTGAGCAGATTAATGTATTTAAAACAATCATACTAGAATTACTTATCTTTAAACGACCCATGTGAGATACATCAAAATAACCAATGTCATTTCTTATGTAACTGTGTTCTTTAAGGGTGCCTGAGTAAGAAAATGGCATAGTCCATCCAGAGAATTCAATGAATTTAGCTTTATTTTTTAAATGATGTTCATGTAACGGTGATAATTTTGGATCTGACATTTATGAGATAAATGATTCGTATTCTTGATACAACATTCCAGAATCATCAAGATTTTTAACTTCAGCCTTAACCATCCAACCTTCTCCACAAGGATCAGTATTTATAACTTCAGGTTTCGAATCTAGAATAGGGTTAATTTCAGTGATGACACAATCCATAGGGGCATAAGCCTCTGCAACAGTTTTAGTAGCCTCAACCTCAACCATTGAATCGCCCTTTATGAATTCTTGTCCTACCTCAGGTAGGGTCACGTATACAATATCACCTAGTTCACCTTGCGCGTAGTCCGATATACCAATCGTGATAGTCTTATTAGTTAATGAATACCATTCGTGTGTTTCTAAATATTTTTTTTCTGTCATTTTTTCCTATCTAGGTTTAACTGTTGAGAAGCCACCATCAACATGTATTGTTTGTCCCGTAACCCATTTTGATTCGCTGGACAGTAACCATCTTACAATAGGAAGTATATCACTTATATCACCAATTTTTGGAATGGGATGCATGGATTTAGACATTTCAATTGCTGCTTCGGTACTTAATATTTTTGCAGACATGTTCGTATCCATAATACTAGGAGCTATGACATTGACTCTAAGGTTATCTTTAGCGTAACTAGCTGCAGCCGATCTTGCCATACCTTCAATTCCAGCTTTAGCAGCTGAGATTAATTCGTGATTAGAAAGTCCTTTACTTGCAGCAACAGAGGAGAAAAATACAGCAGAACCATTTTTCATTCTTCTGGCAAATGCTGATAATAGATAGTATGAAGAAAAAAGATTAGTGTTAATTACTGTATTGAAATCTTCTATTGTCGAACCGTGTAGGGGTTTTAAATGTATAGAACCAATACAATTTACTAATCCTTTTATTTCATCAATATTTACTGTTTTCTGGAAATCCTTAACTGGGATTGGATTCTCAATATTAATTAAACTATATGTTGCTTTAATTTCACCTGCTAAAATTTTTAAATTGTATTCATCTCTACCAATTAAATGAACAGGTTCCGTTTTTGAAATTTCTTTAGCTATTGCCATTCCAGTTGTTCCCGTAGCACCAGCAATTATGTATGTCATAAGTGTAATTGTACTTAAAAGTGGTTTAATCAGAAAATGAATCATAAATTCATTGATTAATAAACATAAGCTATAATAAATATTTTTCTAAAATACTATCTTGCACTATTTATTTATAAATCTTTTAAAAAGTATATAACTTCTTTAAAATGAATGCTTTAAAGAATAATTTGATTAAAGATATATTTATTTAATCAAAACGATAAATAATATATGTAATTAATACGTACAGAAGCTGAATCAACAATCTATATGTATGTTCAAGATTAGTAAATACCCTATTTCCATAAGGCAATCCTTCAATCCATACATATAGATTTGCACCATATATCAACACTAGGAAGATCAACAAAGTCAATGCTGCTTGAGATTTATATTTAGTCAGTAATAATAGAGGTAGAAAAATTTCAATAACCCCCGTTAACTGGTGTAGAAATCGTGGATATGGTAAGAATTTAGGCACCAAAGAATCATAAAAATTCGGATTAAGAAAGTGGTTCAATCCAGCAAATATAAAAAAAAGTATATAAATATAAGTAACAATTTTAATTAGAGCCAATTTTTAGCTTTCTCAAGGGCTTTATTCCAACGAGTAATGTATTTTTTTCTATTATCAAGACTCATGTTTGGAGACCATGTCCTACCTGTATTTTTTGTGCGAATTAATGAACTAACATTTAAATTATTAACATAAACAAATGACGCTAAAGCTGCACCGTAAGCAGTCATCTCATTTAAATTTTGAGATTGTATTTGTACATCGCTTATATCGGCTTGATACTGCATTAATAAATTATTATTAACCATTCCCCCATCCACGTATAAAGTCGTTAATTCTTTATCTAAATCTAACTCAAGTGCAATTAAAATTTCATTTACTTGGTAAACAACAGATTCGAGTACTGCTCTTGCAATATGTGATTTATTAGAGTGTCTAGATAAACCTACCAATGTTCCCCTTGCTGTTGGATCCCAGTGAGGAGAAAATAGCCCAGAAAAAGCCGGAACGAAATAAACATCGCCGTTATCTTTAACACTTAATGCTAGATTTTCTACTTCACTACTTTTATTAATAATTCCAATATTATCCCTAAGCCACTGAATAGCTGCTCCAGCAATGGCAACAGAACCCTCCAGGGCATATACGGGTTCCTCATTTTCTATTTGATAGGCAACTGTTGTTAAAAGCCCTTCTTTGGATAAAATAATATCGTTTCCTGTATTACTAAGCAGAAAACATCCCGTACCGTAAGTATTTTTAACTGACCCTTTTGTAAATCCTTTATGACCAAATAAAGACGCTTGTTGATCTCCAAGTACAGCTGTAATAGGAACATTTTTAAATATTTTGGTTTGTTTAGCAAATACAGATAATGATGGTTTGATCTGAGGTAAAGAATTGTAGGGAATCTTAAAATAAGATATTATTGATTTATTCCACTTCTGTTTATATAGATCATATAGAAGAGTCCTGCTTGCGTTTGTGATGTCAGTTAAATGCTCGCCTGTTATTTTATACAACAACCATGAATCAACTGTACCAAAACAGATATCATCATCTTCTAAAGCATCCTTAACAGCTTCAATATTATTAATAAGCCAAATTATCTTTGAAAGTGAAAAATATGTAGCTACTGGTAACCCAGTTTTATTAAACTCATCTTTCAAGGATTCTATTTCACTTATTGTATTACATATTTCCTGTGTTCTAGTGTCTTGCCAAACAAGAGCGTTGTAAAGGTGTTTTCCTGTAGATTTTCTCCAAGCAATAGTAGTTTCTCTTTGGTTAGTAATTCCTATAGAAGTTAAAAGAGAAAGATTAAATTGCTTTGAAACTTCATCAACACATTTTATAACACTTTCCCAAATTTCTTCTGGGTTATGTTCGACATAACCAGGTTGTGGTAAAAATTGTTGAATCTCAACCTGATGACTAAAAACTCTTTTATGGTCATCACTGAAAACTATAAATCTAGTAGAAGTAGTTCCTTGATCTATCGATCCAAAATATTCCATAAAGGATTATAACAAATGAGATTTTCTGAAAATTATATACTGAATATTTAATTTACTTTAAAGTAATAATTATGGAATTTTCATTAGAAACAAGTACTTACTTTTTATTATTTTTTATAGCATTTTTAGCTTCTGTTATTGATTCAATCGCTGGTGGTGGTGGATTGTTAACAACACCTGCAATGTTACTAGTTGGCATAAATCCGCTTAACACTCTTGCAACTAATAAATTTCAATCATGCTTTGGAACATTTACATCAACTTATAATTACTATAAAAATGGTCTTTTGACGGAACCAAAAAAGAATTTATATTTTTTACTATCTTTTAGTGGATCAATGATTGGTACTTTTCTAGTAAGCAGAATATCTAACGAACTTCTTGAAGATGTTATACCCGTTTTGCTGATATTAGCTGCAATTTTCTTTATATTAAATAGAGGTCCCTCTACTGGATCTTATAATTCAAAATTTCTGTATATTTTTATTTTAATAGTTTTAGCAATAGGTTTTTATGATGGTTTTTTTGGTCCAGGAACAGGATCATTTTTTGTCTTAGCCTTTGTGATAATTAAAGGTATTTCAATTATGGAATCAACTGCTATAACTAAACTACTTAATTTTGCATCAAATTTTGCGGCTTTTATTATTTTTGCAATAAACGGTTACGTTTTATGGGAACTTGGTTTAGTAATGGCAGTTGGCCAAATTGCTGGAGCTAATTTAGGTTCGAGATTTGCAATTTCTAATGGTGAAAAAGTTGTTAGGCCTGTTTTAGTTATAGTATCAATCTTACTTTCCATTAGAATTTTATTTTTATAAAAAAGTATTAAATACCATTCCTTTGACCAAATGGTCCAATTATTGTTGCCATAATAAAGCCGTATATGAACCCATAAGTTGTTCCAATTTTAAGATATTTGATACATTCCTGTTTGAAAGCGATATTTTTATCTTCTGATTGATAGAAACGAAATCTATATTCTCGAGAAAATAGATGACGCACAAAAGGATAGCAATAAAATAGAAACCCCATACCGATACCAGATAAACCACCTTGTATAATACGGGAAAGTACTACTTCTATCATATATACAATCTAAATGACGAAAACATTAATAGGTAATTTAAAGTATTATTTATGTAAAAAAGAGTTCGATTTCTCGAACTCTTTTTAAGGTAACAGGCTTATTACCTAATCAAATACTAACCGAACCAGTAAATAATTACTATTTTTTTATTCTTATTTAAGGAATTTATAAGCTGACAATGTTAAAAAGTCTTCAAAATCATCATTAAAGATTAAGTCTTTAAATAGTTGTATGGCTTCAGACAACATTAATTCATTTTTAGTTTCTTTGATAATCTCTGTTACTTCATCATTGATAAGACTTTCAACATAATCATTAGTAATAGCTATTCCTTGATCAGTTATAGTATCATTTCGTAACCATTGCCAAAGTTGTGATCGAGAAATCTCTGCTGTTGCTGCATCTTCCATTAAGTTGAACAAGGCTGCAGCACCTTGCCCAAGAAGCCAAGAATGTATGTATAAAATACCAACTTTTATGTTTGTACGCACTCCATGTTCTGTCACTGTACTATTTTGTATATTAAAGTCTTGCAGCATATCAGCATTAATTTGATAATTAGGAACCGTTTCTATTTGGTTGTCCTTTCCATGAAGGTAATCAGTAAAAATTTCCTTACAAATCGGAACTAAATCTGGATGCGCGACCCATGATCCATCAAATCCCATTTCTGCTTCTCTAATTTTGTCATCTTTAACCTTGCTAAATGCTGCTTCTGTAATTTCTGGGTTTTTTCTATCAGGTATGAATGCAGCCATACCACCGATTGCGTGAGCACCTCGTTTGTGCATACTCTCTACAAGGAGTTCTGTATATGCTTTCATGAATGGTACAGTCATAGTTATCTGATCCCTGTCTGGAAAGGTAACACTTTTTACATCCCTATATCTTTTTATAGCGCTGAAAATATAATCCCAACGACCTGCATTCATCCCTAGGGAGTGATCTTTCAAAGAATATAAAATTTCATCCATCTCAAATGATGCAGAAATGGTTTCAAGTAAAACAGTTGCTCTTATAGTGCTGACAGGTAAATTTAACTCTTTTTCGGCTAATGTAAAAATACTATCCCAAAGTTGGGATTCATCAGAGTTTTCTAGTTTTGCGATGTAAAAATATGAACCTAAACCATTTTTCATTCTCATCGCAGAATTGTGAAATGCATATAGGCAAAAATCAAACAGTGAAGCAGACACTTCCTTACCCATATAAGTAACATTTTGTTCATTTAAATGTAAACCTCGAGGCCTAACGAATAATGAAGTTGCAGAATTTTGGTTTAGTTCGTATTTTTTTCCATTCTCTTTGTTTTCAAAGGAAAGTGATCTGTTATTAGCATCAATCAGATTGAGGTGCCCGTTAAGTATATTTTCCCACGTTGGTGAAGTAGAGTCTTCAAAATCAGCCATAAAAACGTCTGAACCTGAATTCAATGCATTAATGATCATTTTTCTATCTACAGGTCCTGTAATTTCAACATTTCTATTGAGTACATCATCAGGAGGTGGTACAACTTTCCATTCTCCATCTCTTATCGTTGAATCTTCTGGAAATGTAAATTTTCCACCATTTGAAATTAATTTTTGAGTTTCTAACCTCTTAATGAGTAGCATTTGTCTCTCATCTTCGAAACTATTGATAAACTTTTCTAAAAAAGATAGAAACTCATCAGTAAGTAATGCTTTTGTATTTTGGTTGTGATTTATTTCGAACATTAAAATTGTTCCTCTTCAGTGGAACCAGAAAGTGCAAGTGTAGATGCATCCCCACCACTAATAATTGTAGAAACAGTGTCAAAATATCCGGCACCAACTTCTCTTTGATGTTTCACAGAAGTAAAACCATCTTTTTCTAAGCCAAACTCTTTTTGCTGTAATTCAACATAGGCACTCATGTTTCCACCCTTATACTTAGATGCTAATTCAAACATAGATGTATTTAATGCGTGAAATCCTGCAAGAGTTATAAATTGAAATTTATATCCGAATGAACTTAATTGTTCCTGAAATGTGGATATTTCATCATCAGATAATGATTTTTTCCAATTAAAAGAAGGAGAACAATTATATGCTAAAAGTTTATCGGGATACTTAGCATGAATAGCATCGGCAAACTCCTTTGCAAATCCTATATCTGGCTGGCCTGTCTCACACCAAATTAAATCAGAATATGGTGCGTACGCAAGACCCCTACTTATTGCTGCCTCTGGACCATTTTTTATCTTAAAAAATCCTTCTGGAGTTCTTTCCCCTAACACGAAATGACTGTCTGAATCATCAATATCACTTGTTATAAGATTGGCTGCAAGAGCATCAGTTCTAGCAATTATTAAGGTTGGAACACCTAAAGTATCGGCTGCTAATCTTGCAGAAGTTAACGTTCTAATATGTTGACTAGTTGGCACCAATACTTTTCCTCCCATATGGCCACATTTTTTTTCAGCAGCTAATTGGTCTTCGAAATGTACAGCGGAGGCACCAGCTTCAATAAATTTTTTAGTTAGTTCGAACACGTTTAATGTTCCACCAAACCCTGCTTCCCCATCAGCTACTATCGGAACAATATAATCAATATCATCTTTACCTTCAACCCGATCTACTTGTTCAGCTCTTAAAAGGGCGTTATTTATTCTTTTTGCAAGAGTAGGAGCACTATTACTTGGGTAAAGTGACTGGTCTGGATAGGTTGTCTCACCAAGATTTGAGTCAGCAGCTACTTGCCATCCACTAAGGTAAATAGCTTTTAAACCAGCTTTAACCATTTGTACTGCCTGATTTCCTGATAATGCGCCGAGAGCAGAGATCCACTCATCTTTGTTACTTAAAGCAGTAAAAAGTTTATTAGCTCCGTTTTCAGCAAGAGTATGCTTAATTTCTACAGAATTACGTATTCGAATTACTTCATCAGAATTATAGTTTCTTGTTATTCCTTTCCATCTGTCATTAGTATCCCAATCTTTTTGTAATTTTTCGATATCAAGAAAACTATTCTTCATCGTAGAAACTCTCATACAAGTCAGCTTTTGTCTTCTTAATATTGTTATTACTCGTATCTGTGTTTGTTTGGTCTTTCATTATTTTCCTTCCTAAAATAAAAAAACCGGGCAAGTGCCCGGATTTCAAACGATTGCGAAAAGGCACTACATATATATGTAACTCACCACTTGCACAACTTTTTTATTTATCATTTAAATATTATACCACGAAAAGCAATCTTTGTGCAATTGTGAAAGAATTAATCTAAGGATCGCCAAAGATGTAATGAAGCTGTAGATCTAAAGGGTTTCCACTTCATTGCATGCAAATCAAAGTCTTTATGGTCTGATCCTAATTTAAGCATCCCACCTGTTTCCATAGCTCGCCTTAAAGCTGCATCGTTAGATGAAAAGATATCTTCATCACCAAGGGAGAATAACTTAAACATATTTAGACTCCACGGTCCTAAGCCATAGATTGATAAAAAGTATCTATCAAACTCCTTCATAGGTAAAGATGTTATTTTTTTACGGAAGTCCTCATTAATAAAATGGTATGTAATATCTTTTATAGACTTGGCTTTATTTTTAGTTAATCCAAGTCTATGTATTTGTTGATAAGTTAGGTTTTCAAAAAACTCTTCTTTAAAAATGTTGGCATTAAAACTTAGTAATAATTTATTTGATATAGATATCGCTGCTGATCTTGATATAAATTGACTTATTACCAGATTAATGAGCGAATCGTAATAATTTCCAGTGGGTCTTGTTATCTTAATATGTTTATTAGAAATAATAATTTCCTTGAGTTGGGCATCTTTGCTCATTAGATATTGTTCTTGTTTAGAGTATTGCATACTTAAATTCTACTTAAATTACCTTTTGTAGATCAATAAATGTTAGAATTACAAAATGGTAACACCACATATTAATGCCGAAAATAATGCATTCGCTGAAACAATACTGCTACCTGGCGATCCTCTGAGAGCTAAATTTATTGCAGATACTTTTTTTCAAAAAACTAAGGAAGTAACAAACGTCCGTAACATTCTTGGATTTACTGGTGAATATAAAGGAAGTCGTATTTCAGTTATGGGAACAGGGATGGGTATACCATCCATATCAATATACGCTAAAGAGTTAATTACTGAATATAAAGTGAAGTCCTTAATAAGAGTTGGAAGTTCAGGTTCAATAGCGGAACATCTTGAACTTGGTGATATTGTTGTAGGTGTTGGAGCATCTACAGATTCAGGTGTAAACAGAGCAAGATTTTTTAACGCTGACTTCTCTGCAACTGCTTCATGGGAATTAGTACAAAATTTTGTAAATACTGCTCAGTCTATGTCTAGAACTGTGCATGTAGGTAATATATTTTCTGGTGATCTTTTTTATGATCCTAGAAAAGAAACATTTGAAATCATGAAACGAATGGGAATCCTGGCGGTTGAAATGGAAGCTGCAGGACTATATGGCGTTGCAGCAGAGTATGGTGCTAAAGCTTTAGCTGTTGCGACTGTCTCGGATGTAATTGAGAAGAATTTGCAAATGTCATCAGAAGAACGTGAAATCGGTTTAAAAACTATGGTTGAAATTACACTTGATTCAATTAATTGAATACAAATTAAAAACTACTCAGTAATTTCTCTCTTTTTTTACTATCTACAAATCCAGCTTCTATAGTATTTTTTGTTATTTGTAGTATTTCATCTTGAGTAAAAGTAAAACTTTCAACAAGATTGTTTACCTCTTGTGACATAGTTATGTTGCTCATAAGTCTATTGTCTGTATTAATAGTGACATTGAACCCATCATCATAAAGTTTTTTGAAAGGGTGTTCTGATATTGAATTACAAGATCCACATTGCATATTTGAAGTTGGACATAATTCAAGTGGAATGTTGTTTTCGTGTACGAACTTTGCTGCAAGGTTTTTAAAAATTAATCCATTTTCAATTTTGTTATAATCATTAATAATCTGTGAACCATGACCTATTCGTGCTGAACGTAAATCTAATATAACTTCATGAATACCCTCAGGAACTTCCCAATCCGCATGCAGCGTTATATTTATATCATTTCGGTGAGCTATTTCAATTGCTTCTTGATGATTTAAAGCAGAAAATCCTACTTCTGGACCAGCTAGATCAAAAGCAAGTACATCATTATTTTCAATACAAAGATTTACAACTTCTTTTGAATTATTTAAATGTCTCATTGCGCATAATATTGCACCTGAAAGAACTCCAAATTGATTGGTACCATCTTTAATTCCATTGAGAACTGCGTCTACTACTTCTTTAGGATTTAAAGCATTTTGACAATGAACTAGTGGAGCAAACCTTAATTCTGCATAAACTACCCCATCATTCGCTAGATCTTCAAGAGCTTCCATTGTTACTCTATAAATAGAATTTGTATCCTGCATAACAGCAATGGTATGGTCCCAAGCCTCTAGGTTGATTGCTAAAGTTTTATTGGGCTTTGGCTCTATCCAATTTAATAGGTCAACTTTTTTTGTTGATGGTAATTTGCTGTAGCCTTGTATCGATGCAAGGTCTAAAAGAGTGTCTACCCTTAATCCGCCATCAAGATGATCATGCAAAACAGCTTTGGGTATATTTGGAATCCACTCATTCATACTTTTATTATATTGAATAATTACATCACTTGTCTTAGAACTCCAATATATAAATTTCCTTGATATAATTTTTGTAATGAAAGATAAAATACCTTCAAAATTCACAGGATTTTTTATAACAGTTGTTGGAACTGGTATGTTATTGCGGTTTTTTTCAAGTATTCTTGATAGAATTTTTTTCTTTAATAATGAATTTAAACTTACTGAATATAGTAATTTTGGCTTGATTATTTTTATAATTTCAATACTAATGGGTATTTTATGGATCTATCGTATGAGAACGATTACCGATTAATTTAATATATTGACTCTATATACTAAGAAATGTATTTAACTGTTTTCGATTTGGCAGATGCCTTGCACTTTCACCAAGCAATTTATATGCTGCTACAGCATTTGCTTTTTGTAGAGAAGTTACAAGATTATTATCGTTAATCATTGAGTGTATGAAACCTGTGTTGAATGCATCTCCAGCACCAACGGTATCAACAGGTAATATATCAATAGCCGGAGTGCTATATTCTACCTTGTTTTTATATGCGTAAGATCCATTTGCACCATCCCTAGTAATAAAAACTTGATCCTTACGAGCTATTTTACTAATTTCGCTTTTCAAGTTTTTTGAATCAAATATTTCTTCAAACTCTTCATTTAAACTACCTAGAACGAAATCGGAATATGAAATAGCTTCAAAAATAGTTTTTTTGAAATCTGCATTAAGTCCCCATAACTCAATGCGTAAATTTAAATCAAATGAGATAGTTATGTTATTTTGAAAACATTTCTTCATAGCTTTTAACATCGACGTACAAACTGGTTGCTCCCTAAGACTTATCCCAGAAACATGTAACCAATCAAGATTCTTTATATCTTCTAGTTGATGATTTTTGATTGAGTACTTGGTGTGTGCAGCATTATTCGGAGGCCACACAAAAAGGTTTCTTTCACCTTCTTTATCAACTATTCCTATAACCATTGCTGTGTTGATAGATTCTAATTTCTCTAAGTTTTTAATATTGATATGGCTTTTGATCATATCTTCCATAATAAATTTACCATGTATGTCATTTCCTAGGGCACCGTAGAATTCGACATCATTATCAAGTTTGGCGAGACCAAATGCTACATTAGCTGAGGTTCCACCACAAAATAATTTTGGATCAGATAATTTATCAGAATTGTTTAGGTAAATAAGCATATCAACGTTTGAATCACCAAGAACACCTATTTTTTTCATACGTTAACTTTTGGCATTTGAAATAAATTTTGAGACTTTATCAAGATCTTTTATAAAAGTACCATCGTTTAAAAACTTATTTGTATGAGTAAGTGAATCAACTGCCCATGGATTAACTTTATTTATTGCTTCTTCAACATTTTCAGGTGATAATCCTCCAGCTAAAACTACAGGGATATCAACGTTATCAACAATAGATTTAGATATATCCCAATCATGAATATCGCCACTGGCTCCAATGCCTTCTACGTCAGTAGTTGAAGTGTCAAGTATTAAATAGTCTACAAATTTGCTGTATTGCTTAGCTATTTCAACTGCATCCCAGTTGTCGACTGATACAGCTTGCATTATTTTTATATTGCTAGTGTTTGACTGAAGTTTAGATTTCAATGAAAGTAGTCCTTCATCATTAATACTTCCAATTTCTCCACATAAGTGTAAAACATCAGGTTTAACATAAAAAGTCATTTCAAGTATTTCTTCAATATCGCTAGATACGGATAGAGCAATATTATTAGAACTCTTAACAGAACTAAAAATATTTTTTGCTAGTGCTTCAGTAATCTCACCAGGTAAACCTATAGAGGCAGGCGTTAACCCAATAT
>Ga0209709_10002947_pt1 | contig 14424 bp, 11 predicted proteins | sample ArcticOcean_MG_C_2_FD_187435 | JGI IMG/M metagenome (GOLD analysis project Ga0209709, IMG submission 187435) | Marine microbial communities from western Arctic Ocean - ArcticOcean_MG_CB4_136 (SPAdes) (version 2) | ecosystem: Environmental > Aquatic > Marine > Oceanic | place: Arctic Ocean... | reverse complement strand
ATCCATTTCTCCCCAGACTTTACAGGTTTCCCACCATGTAAAGCCTTGGATGTCATACATTCATAGTTGTCAAGTGTGTCGAAGAACAGTGCATCACCCGCCTTAAGCTTATACTCTTTCCCTATATTCGGAAATACAGTCTCACCACCTTCATAGTCGTCATTGAGTGCTAATATGAATGTGTAGAGTCTCATGTTACTATCATCTTCAAATGCATCTTGATGGGGTTTGTAGTACCCTCCTGACTTGTATCTAAGAATCTGAAGCTTTTCACAGTTCTGAAGTGGTCTGTCGGTGTGCTTTAAACATCTCATCATGATATTTTCAACAATTGGATCTTCTCGACTCAACCAAGCGGTTTCACTTTTACGGACAGAATCATCTATGTATCGATCTTCAGAAACGACCGATGGACTGAGTTCCTTTTTGACACTCTCTATGATATATTTCCTCTCCTCAGGTGTTATAAAGTTATGATAAATTATAGGCCGTTGATACACTGGTAACAAGTAAATGACTAATAGGATTAAAAATAGTACGAGTATCATCTTATTGTACTCACACAAAAATATTCTTTGGTAACTTACAATTATATCTTTTTCGAATTGTTTCAAAAATTTCATTTCCATATTCTATAATTTTTTGTAACAAGTCTATAATTTCATCGTGACGTTGTGGTTCGAGTACATATTGTCTGAGAATATCCCCCCCTGTATTTGCCATCATTTCAAAAATATTAGAGAGATCTCGATTTTTCTCTTTGTATTTTTCTTGACGCTGTAAATACTGTTTAAACTCTACTTCATCTATGTCATTGAGCATATACCCCACACGAATGTGCAAATTTTCAATGGGTCTCGTATCAAGATATATATTTTCTCGTTCGACTTGATGTACCACCATCGCATATTGAAGTATCTCATTGGTAGCTCCCATCTCCCGAAGTTCCCTAAATGTTGGCACACCTCCACATGGGATGTCTCCATGTTCTCGAGACATCATTGTCTTCTTCTTGAATTCTATAAAGTGTGGGTTATGTATTCGCCCAGTTTCGATTTCACCCGTTCGCCAATTAAACGCGGTGTGGCAACTGATGCACCACATCTGAGCACACCCACTCGTTTTATGTATGACTGTTCCACATTTTGGACATGATTTACTATCTTTATTTAAAAGTTTCATGGTTTCGACAGTTTCTGGATCACATACATGCTCTTCGGTGAGGGTCTCGTTACAACCTTTACAATATTTACATTCACATAATCCACAAAACCATTCTTCATTTAGAAACCCCTTACATTCTTCGATTGGACACTGACGAATAAAACGTCTAGGTTCTGCATCTACCAGTGTTCCATGATTTCGAAGTTGTTCTAAATGACGATAGGTACCTTCCATTTCTCGATAGAGTATCTGCATTTCTGGTGGTATTCGGGTAGTAACTTCATACCCCACTTGATACACTTGATGAAGATCTAATAGACGCTCTTTTTGCTGTCGAATTATACGACGAAGTCTCCGCATCTGTATAATTCGTTCAACTTCGGGTTGCGTCTCAGGCATGAGCGCCTTTTCCCTTTCAAATAGAATGGTCTCACGATGTCGTCTCAGTTCCGTGTTTCTGAAATAGAGAGTACAAAAAGAATCCACAAATTCCCTATTCCATAGAGTCCTACACCCCATACAATGTGGATCTTCAAATGAGGAAAGTATATATCTTTGAGAACATGCTCTACAACTCGTTAAATCACAAAAAGGACACTTGACTTGTTTGTGATTTATCTTATTTAATTTCTCACAACAGACATCACAATTTTCCATTACGTTAAAGGCATTTTATTTCTTTAATTATTGAAAATCTACAAAACTACTAATCATTTCATGTGCGTCATCTCTCTCATACACTGTTTGTGCAAAAAACAGTGTCATCTCTGCAAGTCCATATGACAAGTACGTACCCCGGTACTTCTCATAAATAGTTGTGAGATCATCTATATTGGTATCACACCACTCCTCTACATCCTCATTCGTCATATCTCTATGGATACCCCCCTCGATGAAGTCCGCAACTTCATCACCGAGGGGCATGTCTGTCACTACGGTGCAGTCGTCGTCGGGGTGATTCATTTTACTTATTTTATTTCTTTTTTGAGTTTGACTTAGCCTCTCTTTCTCTCAAAATTCGCCTCTTTTCAGCGAGTGAATTGTTGAACTTTTTGTTTTCCATGGCTTTCACCTTCATCTTGTCAGTCTCAGATATGTATTTCTTAGCCGAGACAGCAGCCTTCTCCGCTTCTTTTCTAACATTACTCTTGAATATCTTACCAAAACCATTCACTTTGGTTACGTTGGCCTGTGTCCTTGGTGCGTATTTCACCGCCAATTTCTTACGTTCCATTCCAGTGGCTTGACTGATTGCTGTCTTTTGGGCCGCCGTTTTTACCGCATTCATGACCCGTTTTTCCTTATTTTTTTGGACGAGGGCTCTAAATGAAGGTTTATTAGGCTTGGGTGCATTGGGTGGAATAGGTTCCAATTTCACAGCTTTCTTAGCTTTCATTTTAGCTAATTTTTCCTCTTCAACTTTCTTAGCTTCTTCTTTGTTTCGTTTTTCTTTTTCTGAAATCTCTCGATTTTCCATAACCGCCTTATTCCTAATCTCTTTCATCTTATTGAGATTCTGATTCTTGAATGCAACATCGAGCTGACCCTTGAACACCCTTTTCCTATTTTGAGGTAATTTCCTGAGTGTATTGATAGCAGAAATTAATGGTTTCTTATTTTCGTTGGTAAGTTTATTAAACACTGGATTATTTTGCATGGCTGGTTCGAATGTAGGGTTAGGTTTCATGTTTGGCTTGTTATTGTTATTGTTATTGTTGCTATTACTGTTCTCATATACGGGCTTGTTCCCGAGTCTCAAACCACCATTGAAGCTACCTCTTTTATTGTTAGCCACCACCTTGTTAAGAATACCCTTTACAAGAGGTCCAGTGACATTAGAAATCCCCTTTTCAAAGAGATTCCGTGTATTCTTTACATTTTTATCGAGTTTCATCACCATGTCAGTGTATTCACGTTGTTCCCTAGGTGTGAGTGCACTCTTCTTAATCTCATTTCTCAACTTGACTCTATTATCCAAGTTCATATCGAGAGTGTTGAGTTCTTTCATCGTCTTAGCACTCATGATAGCTGGTTTCCATTTACCGATTCTCCCGAAAGGATTGGTGACTATATTTTTTGTTTTTTTGATGAGTGCGTTTCTTTTGGGTCCCAGGTTCAAGTTATTGAATGCAGTGGCGGTGTTGAAGTTATTCGTTTTTTCAGGTTTCGCACGTTCCTTTGTCACACTCTTACCCTTGATACGACCAGCACCTCTCTTTTGAGCTTTGTTTAAGTTCTGTGTCTCTACGAACTCTGCGATATTCGCATTTGTGAGACCCTTGATCTTCTTGAGTTTGGATTCTATATCTTTGCGAGTATTCGCATTGATGAGACCACGAATCGCCCTTAGGTTTGTTCCAGGTCTATTTAATTGAGCTATGTACTTTTTCTTCATGTTTTCAGGTAAAGATGTTGAGCGAACATAGTTTTGGAGTTCCCGAGCATCCTTCATTGTGTTAAGTGTTTCAAGTGTATATATAGTAGTATTTTCAGTATTTTCCACCGCCCTCTCCTTGCGCTTAGCTTCACCGGCACGTTGTTTATTGAGAATGTTCAAAGCTTTACCCGCATTGAAGTTGTTTTCTGGTTTAGTCGCCGCGCGATTAACTGTCTTTTGCTTACCCTTCTTTTTAGCATCGTCGATTCGTTCAGCTTCTCGTTTAATCGAGTCGATGTTAGTACCTGCATTCTTAACTCTACTCATAAACTTAGTCTTCTGGTTCATACTCAAATTCGTTAGACCATTGAGTACCGCTTGTAACTCAGATTGCTTACCAGCGAATATAGTACGTTTATCCTTACGTTCCTTATCAACTTTCTGAATATCCTTTTCCAAATTACTGAGATTGGTATCCATAACGACCCGGTTGATGAATCCATTCTTTTCTTTATCGGTAAGAAGTGTATTTTTCATGAAATCTCGGATATTCTTCTTCTTTTCTGTCACTATATCTGCATTCAGAGAAGCCCTCTTCTTGGTGGCTTCCTCCCTAACCTTATTCCCAGTGAGAAGACCATTCTTGAAATTTTTGATGAGCTTGTTACCATTTTCACCCAGATTTTTACCAGTGACATAATCGATCACGTTCTGTTCAGTAGCCTTCTTTGATTTTGAAGCTGTGTTTATACGCTTCGCTGAGTTTATCACTTGGTTAATATTCATACCTGATTTGAGATTTGTACGCAATTTGGTTTTGTTATTTTCGGAAATGTATGACATATTTTTAATAGTATTTTCGAGTCTCTCTTGTTCGCGTGTTTGTTTTATAGTCGAAGCATTATTCTTCGCAGAGTTGAGTGTCTTATTTGGTGATTGATTGAAAAATCCAGTGATCATATTCTTATTTTCACCCGAAAGTCCCAAAGTGTTCATGTAGTTCATGAGTGATGCACGCTCACTGGATCGCTTTTCATTCTTTCGTTGTTCAATCAAGGACTTGGCATTCGCTTCGAATGACTCCAAATCCCCGGGTGTATTATCAAACTTCTTGAGTAGAGTGGTCTTATTTTCTTCTGTCAAATTCATAGGTTTCAAGAGTTCTTCAAGCTTCTTGCGATTCTCTACAATCTTTTCACTCACGCGAGTCTTTTTGAGTGCATTACCCTTTTGTTTCATGGCATTGAGATTCTTAGATGTATTGAAGTCAAACATGATAGCGTTACGATCCTTCACGTTGAGGTTGAGATTTTCATTTAAATATTTATAAAGTTCTTGTTTTTTACCTTCAAAGTTTTTCTTCATTTTATTTCTCTTTAGTTTTTCAACATTTTCTAAAAGAGTATTCAAAGAATTGTTTTGATTCTTGAACTTTTGTAAAAACCTATTTTTGTTTTCTTGGTTCAAGTTCTTGATGACTTCTTCGAGTTTCCTGAGATCTTCTTTTTTCTTACCCCCGATGACACCGTTCAATTTATTCTTCAATTTTTGAATATTGTTCATCGTCTTGACAGCATTAAGATCATTCGAGATGTTGATGTTTTTGTTGAGTGCCTGACGGGAAAGGTTCTTCTTACCCTTACCGATGTACGCCTGGTTGATTTTAGCATTGAGGGATTTCAAATTTTCCTTGTTGATGTTGAACTTTAGGTTCAAACTATTTTCCTCACGAGCCTTTCGGATGCGTTCAGTGAGGCGGTTCTTTTCACTCGAACTGTTTTGAATATTTTTAGCCTTTTTCTTATGAGACTCCATATTTTGGGGGTTCAGATTGAAATTTTTCATAATTGTTTCGATATCATTCTCTTTGAGTTTCAGATCCTCCGTCATGTATCGTCGCAAAGCAGTTTCTTTTTCTTTCTTGAAACTATTCGCAAGTGTGGATGCTCTATTTTTTGCATTGATTATAGTCATATTTTCAAAGAAATCCCAATTACTTAATATAGCTTCCCGGTTTTCCGGTTTGAGATTGTACTTGTCGAGAACCAATCCAATGTTATTCACGTTTTCGCGACTCTTCCGACGGATGTAATCATCAATGTTTCCGCTAATATTGCTTACTCTAGAATTTTTTGTAATTTTATTGTAAAATTGTTTTCGGTCGATAATTGGAACATTCTTTTCATCTAAAAGTTTGGTAAGTACTAGTCTCTTCTTCTTGTCTAAGATGTCATTCGCCATTAGACGACTCGCATTTAGACTAAGGTTACGACCGACAACTACTTGAATTTCTTGGTTGTTGAGACCCAAGCTTTTCATGTACCTGTAAATCTCTTCTTTCTTGACACCCTTCTTATCAGCTATGGTGGTCTCAAATTGGTTTTGAACATTCTTTAAATTTTTGAGTGTTTTTATGGCAGTCACTTTGTTCATCAATTCATTCTTCACATTAGCATTAATAATCTTATCGGAAAGATTGCTCCTACCTTGGTTGATCACACTTTCTACGACTGAATCAACTTTACTGTTTAATTCGACAATCTTCTCGGCAGAATTTAATGCGTTCGTATTCGTGTTGAAATTGAACGCAACGTTATACTGTTTGGCTTCATCAATTTTGTTCGCGAGTGTGCGTTTTTTACTCATGAGATCACCTTTTTCAGCCACCTCCTTGTTAATAACAATCTTGATATTCGATAGGGAAATGTTAGAATTTTTGAAACGTTGAATAAACTTCGACTTGTTGATATTGAGTGGCTGTAAGTATTGTTCCAATTCATTTAAATTTTTAGCTCGTTTTTCATTTTTTACTTTTTGTATTTCGGAATTGAATTCTTTACGAAGTTCGATAAGATTCGTACTATTCAAATTTACTTGTTGAATGAAAGCATTCTTTTTATTTTGTGGTAAAACTAAATTTGTGTTCATATATTTTTTCAACGCACTCCTTTTTGCAGTGAGTTGTTCAAGTTCTTTGCTATTTTTGGCATCTTTTTTAGCTTTACCCTCATTATTTATTTTGGTCTTAAGAGGGGTAAGCTTGGTGACATTATTGACCCCCTCGATATTTTTAGAAAAATTTACATTCAGTGACGTTGCCCTATTGGACAGCTTACTTTTACCCGCACCGATGATGCGGACCTTCATGGCATTGACTTCGGTGTCATTCTTGAGTTTAAGAATGTTAGATTGTATGTTGGTGTTTAAGTTCATATTAGAGGCTATTTTTGACAGGAGCTGAACCTTTTCAGCAAATGTACCCTTGACCTTCTCGTCACCCGCATTCCTAATCCGCTTTTCAAGAAGTGCTACACGATTAAGGGTAGTGAGTGTTGAGACGTTTATATTGACACCTAATTGTTTAGCAAGAGTAGTCAGTCGCTGTTTTTCAGTGTTCAACGTCCCAGTATTTCTTTGACTCTTAAGTTTTTTAGCTTCTTCCACGAGTTTGCCAATGTTTTTGTTTCCGTTATTGAACTTGCTCATGATTGTATTTTTATTTTGGGAATTCAGGTTGAGTGCATTGAGGTTTTTAACGAGACGAGTTCTCGCATTTTCACCTTGTCCGCGAGACACTTCCTCCTCACGCACTTTCGCGGCTCGTTTGAGTGTGTTAACACTTTCACCCGCATTGAAACGTGTGAGGAAAGCATTCTTGTTAGTTTGATTAATTTTCAAAGGTGTCAGATATGTGAGAAGGTTCTGCTTCACGAGAGAGTTCTTTTCCTTGATTCTCTGTTCGACTAATTTTTCTGCGCGATTCTTCAACGAGTTTAAATTTGTCTTATTATCAATTAAATCTTCGAGACTCTTCTTATCATCATTTGAAAGTTTGACATTGACGACCATACCCATGAATTTCATTTTTTGATTCGAAACGAAAGTCGCTCGTTTAGTTTCATTTTCTTTTTTCACCTCATCGATGAGACTATTTATGTTAGCACCCCCAGCTTTGGCGCGGGCCTTAAATGAAATCTTTGATGCATCATTCACAAATGGAAGAGTGGCGAGTATAATGTTCATCTTTTGTTCATTATTAGCTTCACTGGATTTGAGTCGCGCCTCAGCTTCAAGCTGTTTGAGATCATCAGTCTCCATACGCCGAATAAACTGTTCTCGGTTTGTATTTGATAGAGATATAGTATTCATCTTTGAGATGAAATTACGTTCAAGGGTTTTATACGCGGTTGCTTCATCTACTACATTAGATAGCTTCACTCCACCAACTTTGATCTTGTTTAAAAATGGTTGTTCTCGTCTGAGTCCAAGTTGTTTTATTTTATTGATCGCGTTTATGTTGGAGGGTACGTTTGGGACCTTGGGTACGTTAGGTGCGTTTGGGACCTTGGGTACGTTAGGTGCGTTTGGGACCTTGGGTACGTTAGGTGCGTTTGGGACCTTGGGCACGTTAGGAAATACGGGCTCCCCGAAACCATTTGGTTTGGGACGGGGTCCTTGCCCCCCGGGGAATGGAACATTAGATCCTTTATTTTTGTAATACCCCAAACCCTGATTATCAGTTTTAAAAACGTAACCTTTTTTTTCACCGTTAAACTTTTTAGCTGAAATAAAATCCTTTTTATCAAAAAGTCCCGCAAAGAATGATTTATTGGGTTTCTTAACTGCACTCACCTGACCGTTAAGAAATTTTGGTCTCTGACCTTTCATGAGAAGACCACCTTTAGGGAACTTTATTTGCGGAGTGGGAGTGGTGTTCTTGAAGTTGTTCGCAGCCACGGTGGTGTTCTTGAAATTGTTGGCTACTGTGGTGGTGTTATTGAAGTTGTTAGCTACTACAGTGTTCTTGAAATTGTTGTTCGCTACTATAGTGTTCTTGAAATTGTTGTTCGCAGCCACTGCTGTGTTATTGAAGTTATTCGCTGCCACGGTGGTGTTATTGAAATTGTTCGCTACTGTGGTGGTGTTATTGAAGTTGTTCGCCACTGCTGTGTTGTTCGCCACTGCTGTGTTATTGAACTGTTCCTTCTTGACTGGGGTCCTTCCAATCTTTACGGGTTCATGAACTTTCATGAACCTCAGACGCTTACCGATAGAATCGATCATTTGACTCTTCGTCATCTGATCAAATTGCCTGAGACCAACCTTCCGTGCGACCCTCTTGATATCAGCACGTTTGGATGATGAATCAAAAAGTGTCTCATAGTCTGCAGTATTCAGTGGTGACTTTTTATCAATAAGATAGGTCTTATTGGAGCTCATGATCAAAGGTGGGAGAGGTAATTTCCCTGCTTTGATGTCGTCATAGACTTGACATGTCTGTTTTTTTGTCAGTTTAATATCCTGTCCTGTGTTCATCTTGATGAGTTTTTTCAGGACGTCTAGATCTGCGTCTGGATCGCAAACCTCTATCATATATGGTAAACTGATAAAAAAAGTGTTATGTCGAATATCCAATAGTATATAATTTCAACTTTTCTTCATAATCCATGTTGAAATCAAATATATTTGCACTTTTCACGTTAATTTCTATAATTTCTATAGGTGTGGTATAGGTTTCCCTATTTGTAAGAGCGGAACGAACAAGTGTGTCCACAAATTGCTTGGGTGTGTCTATAGTTTCCTGATACATCTTATCCATAATAATCTTAATACATGTAACCTCGTGTGGTTTTTTATCGAGAAATGGTGTGAGTGGAAAGTCCTCTTTTGTACCACCATCAATATATGTTTTACCATCATGGGTTCCACATGCAAATATAAATGGTACAGCCATACTCATACACACTGCATCTATCACTTTCATATCTGGGTGTGTATCTTGTGAAAAATAGACAGTCTCTGATGAGTTTAAACAGAACGCAGCTATATATATTTTCATATCTAGGTCTCTAAAGCTAGGATCGGAACCACAAATTTCTACCAACTTTTTACGAATAGGACCCATATCAACAAAACCAAATTTGTTAAAAAAGGAACCTATACGTATTTTAACAAAATTGGGGATATTCAATGATAAAGATACGTCCAGGATTTCATCTACGGACATACCCACTGCCAAAAATAGCGCCAAAATTGCACCCGCCGAAGATCCAGAAATTTCCTTCACATCTGCGAGTTGTGTCTCACGTAGCTTTAAAGCACCAATAAGTGAAAATAATCCCATTGATGCCGGGCCAAGGATGAGATACTTCATCTTCTTACTTAATAGAACTGAGGAAATTGGCGACGCAAAACCGCGAACACAACCGCGAACACGACCGCGTGTGTCACGACAGCTGGGAGGCTGGTTTGACCCGAACGGAAGACACCACCCGACCCGGGGGGGAGAGTGAGAAGGAGACCGGGACTGAGAGCCAAGAAGAGCACAGTTGTCACGATGAGATCGGTCTTGGTGAGCACGAGACCCATAGCTTTGGCGATGAGACTGTACACGAGGAAGAACACGAGCGCGTGGAAGAACACAGCAGGCTGAGCGGTCTTGCGGTTCATGAACTTTACGTTCTTGCCCGCGGTGGTCACGAGAACACCGGGGCTGAGCGCGAGAAAAAGAGCGGCAGGGATGGCGACTTTTTGAGCGGTGATATCGGGAAACATTTAATATATGTGTATATATTTTTTCATGAAACATGCAAAGTGATAGAATGTGGCACCTCGCATCATTTCCTCGTGAAGACTATTGTTATTTACGATTCGCCTGACATTCTTCCATATATGGGATAGGTATTCATCATACCATTCTGCATCTTCATCCCGTTCGTTATAAGGATTATGCTCCACATAACAAAATTCGACAAAGTCACAGAATTCTCCAGAATGTTCAATTTGGGCATCATATAGGAGTGTCCTCACAGTATTCCACATCGCATGCAATTCATCTGAGTATTCGACTTCCCAGTCTTCGATACTCAGAGGAGTGTTATCATTAAATTCATCATCATCACTTACATCGGCTTCAAAGCCTGTGTTCGCTTCATATACATATTGGCTCCAAACCATGGTTAGTTACTTATCTTCTTGATCGGGCTTCTCCTTTATACCACTTAGGGATAGTGAAGTCGATTCTTTCGTTTTAAGTCCATCTTTAATGGCATTTAGGGCACCCTCAACCTTAGTTTCATCTCCACCAAAAAATGTCATGAGACCCTCCTTGATGGCATTCTTGTTCATACTTGACTTCCTGACGGATTTACGGATACTAATTTTACCTTTCCTGAGGTTAATGGTATCAATACCTTGGGAAACCATATGCTTTTTAACGTTTTCCTTGAGACGCTTTTCCTCTTGAGTGAGGACCTTGATGTCAGACCTCGCCTCTGTTAATTGTTTCGTGAGCTCTACCAGTTTAGATACATTCTCGGAGAGATCAGGTGCAACGGTTGTCATATTAATTACATACTACTTGGATCAAATCTTTAAGCGCAGAGACTACGCTGCATGAGGTCGGGGACGATGGTGGAATTGTTCCACACGAAGGGCGCCTTGGGGTTGGGGGGGTCCTTGCGAATCTGCTGGTTCGCGTTACGGAGGGCACCACCGACAGTCTCGGGGAAACCAATCTGCTTGCGGGGTTCGAGGAAGTTCTGTCCCGCCAGGATGTCTTCTGGGGCAAACTGACCGAAGTCCTCAGCCGACGCAACTTCACGGGGGAGGAGAGACGACGCGAGACCGGTACCCTTGTTCATACCACCACACACAGCGTCGGTTGGGGCAGCCGCGGGCCCAGCGGATGGACCCGCAGATGGACCCATACCGAACGCCGAGTACTGACGCTCGACGATGGTGTATCCGGACTTGTTGTTCATGGAAAAGAGGAGGAAGATCAAAGCAGCGACGGCGACCAACATGAGGAGGTTCTGTTTACGACCCTTCATTATCTTTTATATATGTATAACAATTTTTTTATTGGTCATCCTCGTCGACAAAGGCATATTCTTCTGGGTAAGTATCGATTATGGGGTCATCGTGGACCTTGACCTGGACAATATTCCATGTGGAACCGAAAGCCTTTTTGGCAAACCAAAGCCCGGCAAATTCGAGGATGACATCACATGTTTTGCTGGGCTGGAGACCCTCAAAATCAATGAGTTCCTGTTGTGCATTGAATACCTTGGTAACATCAAGGTGATCACCAGTCACCTGACCATCCTTTAGGCTGGGGGTGTAGGCCCCCTTGATGACACCTTCTGAGAGTTGCTTACCAAACCAAGCCTCACAATTTTCATGAGCCGCCTCGAGATTGCGGGTATCGAGATCCTCAATCTTCTTTGCGTTAGCATCAGTCATGATATCCACGACGACTTCTCCTGACACATCGGCAATCTTAACCTTGTTGAGCTGGACGAAGCACTTACGCTTCTCATCGTTGAGAGCCTTCACGAAGTAGAGACCATCTTCACCTTTGGCTGGGGAGTTGTAGATCATTTTATATGTCTAACGCGTTTCATTTCTTTAACCCAACAAATGGTATCTCTGCAGCTTTGTTAATTAATGTCTTGGGTACCCATTGATTTCTCCTGGGATTATACCCGTAGAGTGTCTTGGAGATGTTGATATTCTTGGGGAGGGGCTTGGCATTTTCTGTGCGTAATGGAAATTCGTTTTTCACATAGGCTGAGTTATTGACAGTCTTCCATTTGAGATTCTTCAGGTTAAAGCGTTGATTTCCTGAAGATTTCGTGTATCCCTCTACGTTAGTATTTTTCACTACGGGTTTGAGACCATATACGATCTGTTTGGACAGTTTATCACTGGAGGGTTGGGTCGTAAAGTTTTTGTACTTGTAGGGGTCAATTTTCGCAGCTTTGCTGATAGAAATAGTTGTGGGTTTATTGGCTATCTTCGTCTTTGTGATGATCTTGGGTGCTATTCTCTTGAAGACGTCATCTATAGAATTAGAAGCCTTTATACGTTTATCAAACAGTTGTGACAGTTTAACAAGTCTCTGACGATCCTTTTCTTTCTTTTCTGGGCGAAGACGTAATTTATCCATCAAATAGATATCCTCGATGAGAAATTCTTTACTCGCGACAAAGAGTCGTTTATCGTTGATCAATTTACCTGTAATTACATCACGATATGTAACACCTCTTTTTTTCGTGAGTGCCACTTCATACCCAAACTCTTTAGGGCGCATGAAAGGAATGTCGAGAATACCACCCATATTGAAATCCTCAATCTTCCCACCTTTTGGGGAGAAAAGACGAATATTCATGTCAAGTGCAAAAAGTTCTACATCGATGAAGATATCACCTTTGCTTGACTTGTTGTTATTGGAAGTCTTCTTTTTCTTGATCAATGTGTATCTGCGTGTAACGTATGGACCTGTCTGTTTGAAACCAATTCCCAAAAACTTGAATAGTTTGGAATGTGTCTTTTGCATCAGTATGATTCGCTTCTTGACACGCAAATTGAGACGCTTAGCCAATTCTCCCATTTTATTCCATAACATGAGTTTTACTGCTTGAAGTTTTCCATAATATTTATCATTCATTGGAATCCTAGGTACAAACTTTGCATCGATATCACTCGTGATGATTCGATCTTTGAATTCTACATACAAGTTAAATGCCTCCCCACCACTCACGATGAGATCACCAGAGGAATTCAAGAACTGTGTGAGTTCACCAATTGTGTCCAATATGATATCACGAATGGAATCAGTCACGAACACGTACATAATCTTTTCAAAATCTTTGTCAGTGTGGGTACTTTTGACCCGAGCGCGGAACTTACCAAAATCCCTCGGTAAGTTTCGATCGTAGTACTTTTTCAATTTAGCATCCTTGAAAAATAAATTTTCATTCATAAATTTTTCAATCGCAACCTTTGAATAAATTTGGTCATCCATTATTATATCGTGATATAATAAAATGGTATGCAACGTCATCGAGGAATGTAGATGCTATTCGTACACAGGTGAAAAGGAACAGTTCTGTGGTGTGAGGAAAGGACCATATGTTCTACCATGCCCAACCGATTGCTGTGCGGGTGGTTGCCCTGACGATGGATCCAGACAACCATTTAGGTTCATAGATAAACCTGATTTTGTCGCGTTGAATAACAGGAGATTTGTCTTTTTAATATGGCTATTTGTTACCATCATGAGTATATACTACTTCAGGAACTTAAAGATTACACCGGTAAGAAAGATATAATGTCTCTTGAAACCATTGAAACCGAACTTGCTGCCCTCCGTACCGATGTTAAGAACTTGACGAAGATCATTCGCAAGATCAAGAACACCCAGGAAGACCCCGATGGTGAGAAGGCTAAGGCTCGCGCTGCCAACAACGGCTTCAACCGCAAGCAAGATGTGACGCCTAAGTTGCGCGCGTTTCTCGAACTTCCAGCTGAAGAACTCATCTCCCGCTCGGAAGTGACCAAGTTCATTAACAAGTACATCACTGAGAAGGGTCTCAAGCACCCCGACAACGGTCGCCAAATCGTACTCGACGATACACTTCGCGACCTACTCGCACCCCCCGCCGACGTTGTGGTTACCTACCTTAACCTGCAGAAGTACCTGTCTCCCCACTACATCAAGAAGGAGGCTTAAAAAATAAACACATTCTATAATAAAACATGGTGACTTTCCTTACAAAAGAAAGCGCTGAACAACTTGTTGGTACAAAGATCAAAAACCTTGATTTGTACCAAAGAGCTTTTACACATAAATCTGCTCTCAAGGAGTATGAACAATTTACAGAGTCCTTCGAAACACTCGAATTTATTGGTGACTCGGTCCTCGGGTTTGTCATCACTAAGTTTTTGTTTGATCGCTATGAAAGTCGTCAAGAAGGTTTCCTCACGAAGGCGCGTACCAAGCTCGTTCGTGGTGAAACATTAGCTGGTATTGCCAAATGTTTAAGTTTGGAAAATTTGGTCATAATGGATGAAAAGGGTATGCGGAACAATTGGAATAA
>Ga0209709_10002946_pt1 | contig 14429 bp, 6 predicted proteins | sample ArcticOcean_MG_C_2_FD_187435 | JGI IMG/M metagenome (GOLD analysis project Ga0209709, IMG submission 187435) | Marine microbial communities from western Arctic Ocean - ArcticOcean_MG_CB4_136 (SPAdes) (version 2) | ecosystem: Environmental > Aquatic > Marine > Oceanic | place: Arctic Ocean... | reverse complement strand
TACTTTTTCGTTTTTTAATTTCATTTTTTTTGGTTTATAAATAAACATCTCTTCTTTATTGGTCAAATTTTTTATTTTTCTATATTGCATGAGCTCAAGTAGTTTAAAAAAATTTTCCTTACTACAACCAAGCAAATTAACCATGCTAGAATCAATTTTAAACATGTTTTTTTTAGTACAATCAATAATTTTTACAAAAAGTCTCTCCAAAATATCTACCCTGACATAAAATTTATTAAAATTTTCAAATCCACAGATTAAAAGAAATTTATTATTTTCATTTAGTTTATCTTTTAAAAAATTTAATCCAGAGGTGGGTATAACAAATTTTTCTTCTTTTGGAAAAAATAATTTCCATAATTTTACTTTAAGATCAACAGCACTTGGCTTTAACATTTTTGGTAGAAATATATGATATCTTCCAATTTTTACCCCAATTTTTCTTAAATTTAACCTATCTTCTTTTAAAATATTTTTTATCATTTGATTAACCGAATCCCTTTTTATTACTCCATTATTCTCAAACAATTGATAACACAAAGCTCTAGTATAATTATTTTCAAATTTTACTTTACTTAAGTTTACTAGGTCAGACAATTCTAAATTAATCAGTTCATATAATTTTTTTTGTAAGCAATTCTTTAGTTTTTCTTTAGATTCTAGATCAATTGCCTCATCAACAATTAATTCTAATTTTGGGTTTAAATAATTTTTTCCAGGCGAAATATAAGCTATAGGATTGTCCATCCAATATACTTTATTATTATCACTAATTTTAAAATCTAAACTTGCAACTATTAGATTTACTCTTTTCATTAGCTCTGGAACGATAGCTTGACTTGCCGCTTTTCTTAAGGACTTTATATCAGTTTTTAATGAACCTGATTTTAAGTCTAAATTTAATTTCATACCATTAAGACGACCAATATATTGCCCATCAATAATAACCTCATTATCATTTTCAATTTTTGTAGCTAATGAGATATCTTGTTTTAGACTTCTTGATAATACACTTATCCTTTTGTCTATAAAACTTTTTGTAAGTTCTTCATGAAGCTTGTCAGACAATTTATCTTCTATATATTTGGTACGTTCAATCCAGTAATCAGAATTTTTGGCCCAATTTTTTTTATTTGCAACATAAGACCATGTTCTTACATTAGATATTCTATTAGCTAGCGTATCAATATTTCCATTATATTTGTCCAAACCTTCCAGTTGTTTTTTCATATAGTCATTTGTTATTACTCCTTTTTTAGAAGTTAAGAATTCATAAATTTTTTTTACAACATCTGTGTGATTTCCGTAGGATTTTTTTGAAAAGTCTGGTATCTGGCAACATTCCCAAAGTGTTTTTACTAAATCTTTAGAATGATTTTTTTTTAAAAGATCATTTTCTTTTACTAAAAATTTTAATACTTTTTCATCATCACATTCGGTGACCTTTTTTAGAAGTTGGTTATTAACCTTTTTTTCAAGTGAAGAAATTAAGCTCTCAAAGTTATCAAAATTAATATCGGAATTTCTCCAATAAAGCACATTGATATTGTTGAGGGTGTGTTTTTCTAATTTATCAATTTCGTCTGAAGATAACTGCTTGCATTCACCTGTAACTCCAAAAGTTCCATCATTAATATGGCGACCTGCCCTACCTGCAATTTGAGATATTTCATTTAGATTCAAATTTCTATTTTTTTTCCCATCAAATTTTTTTAAACTACTAAAACTTACATTATCAATGTCCATATTAATTCCCATTCCAATCGCATCAGTTGCAACAAGAAAATTTGCGTCTCCAGATTGGTAGAGCTCTACTTGAGAATTTCTAGTCTTTGGGCTTAAAGAACCCATTATTACTGCGGCTCCACCTTTTTGTCTCCTCACTAGCTCTGCTAGGGCATACACTTCGTCAACAGAAAAAGCAATTAATGCAGTTTTTGGATTTAAACGTGATATTTTTTTGTAACCACTATATGTTAATTTGGAGTATCGCTCTCGACTAACAAATTCAACATTGTTAATTAGTTCAGCAATTATCGATTTCATAGTATGAGAACCAAGAAACATTGTTAATTTTTCTCCTCTTGCATTTAACAATCTATCTGTAAATATATGTCCTCTTTCATGATCGGCACACATTTGTATTTCGTCAATAGCAACAAAATCCACATGCATATCTCGGGGCATCGATTCTACTGTACAAATATAGTATTTTGCTGATTTTGGAATTATTTTTTCCTCACCAGTAATAAGCGCTACTTTTTCAGTTCCAATTTTTTTTACACATTTGTCAAAAATTTCTCTTGCTAATAATCTTAAAGGAAAACCTATAATTCCACTTTCATACTCCATCATCGTTTCAACAGCCAAATGCGTTTTGCCAGTATTAGTTGGACCTAAAACAGCGGTAATTCTTTTTAAATTGTTTTCCATAAATTGTGTTTTGTTTTTATTGGTACACTATATTTAGTTTTAGTGAGGAACAAAAGATGATTAAAACGTGACCGAATCACAAGGGTAAAAGTTCTCCTTTTCAATAATAAGAAATTAAGTTTACCATAGTATTTAGAAATTCAATATTAATATTTTTTGACATAATAAAATAATGAAAGACCGTCTTTGGGAAATAAATAAAGAAAAACTAAATAAAACAAATATTGCTTTATATTCCAATTTTTTAAGAAAGAACTACAAAATTAATTTATACAACGATTTTCATTTACTTTGGAAATGGTCAATAGAACATAATGAAATTTTTTGGAAATCAATTTGGGATTTTACAAAAGTGAAAGGCAATTTAGGCAATATTTTTCTTAAAAAATCTAAAGTTTTTTTTAAAAATAAATTTTTCCCTGACAGTAAATTAAATTATGCTGAAAATCTTTTAAGTAAAAATAATGACGATCCAGCCATTATATTTGAAAGTGAAAATAAATACAAAAAAGTTTTATCTTGGAAAGATTTAAATTTAAGTGTTGCCCGAGTCTCTCATTGGATGAAATTACAAGGATTAAAAAAAGGTGATCGTGTAGCTGCTTACCTACCAAATATACCTGAGGCAGTAACAGCATATATAAGTACATCTGTTATAGGAGGCATATGGTCTTCATGTTCTCCAGATTTTGGAACAACTGGAGTAATAGATAGATTTTCACAAATAGAACCTAAAATTTTATTTATTGCAGATATATATTTTTATAATGGTAAACAAATAAATGTTTTAGAGAGATTGGATAAAATTATTAAGAATATTCCATCTATTAGTAAAGTTATAGTAGTACCTTATCCAGGAACAAATATTAAAAAACAAAAAAAAAATAAAATAGAGATATATAATTGGAATGAATTAATAAGTTCAAATAAAAGAATTGAAATCAAATATGAACTTATGAGTTTCAATGATCCTTTGACAATTCTTTATTCAAGTGGAACAACAGGTAAGCCCAAGTGTATTTGTCACGGAATAGGAGGTACACTTCTTCAGCATAATAAAGAATTACAAATACATTCTGACGTAAAAAAAAATGATAGAGTTTTCTATTTTACGACCTGTGGATGGATGATGTGGAACTGGCTAGTGGGCGCTCTTTCAGCGGGAGCCACAATTTTATTATTTGACGGTTTTCCAATGTATAAAAGAGATGATTTATTATTTGAATTTATAAGCAAAGAAAAAGCTACTTTGTTTGGAGTTAGTGCCAAATATATTGATATACTTAATAACAATAAAGCGGTACCAAAAAATAATCATGATCTTTCAAATTTAAGAACTATTTGCTCTACAGGATCTCCTTTATCTAAAGATAGTTTTCAATATGTTTATAACAATATTAAAAAGGATGTACATTTATCTTCTATTTCTGGTGGCACAGATATCATCTCATGTTTTGTTTTAGGAAATTTACTTCAACCAGTTAATGCTGGTGAAATTCAAAATAGAGGATTAGGTATGGATGTAGATATCTTTAGTGAAGATGGTTTGTCTTTAAAAAACATAAAAGGAGAACTAGTTTGTAAAAAACCTTTTCCATCTATGCCAATTAAATTTTGGAATGATGATGAAAATATAAAATATAATTCAGCATATTTTGAAAAATATAAAAATACTTGGCATCATGGAGACTTTGCCAAAATTACTGAGAATGGTGGATTTATAATCTTTGGAAGGTCAGATACCACACTTAATCCTGGGGGTGTTAGGTTGGGTACAGCAGAAATATATACAATTGTTGAAAAATTAAAAGAAATTCAAGAGTCCATCGTAATTGGACAGTCATGGAACAGCGATATTAGAATTATTTTATTTGTTGTTCTTAATAAAGGCTATCTTTTGACAGAAGAAATGAAGTCTAAAATAAAAAAAGAAATAAGATTTAAAGCCTCGCCAAGACACGTACCTTCGAAAATAATATCAATTTTAGAAATTCCAAAAACAAAAAATGGAAAGATAGTTGAATTAGCTGTAAAACAAAGCATTGAAGGAGAAGAGATAAAAAATCTAGAAGCTTTAGCAAACCCAGATAGTTTAAAACAATTTAAAAATATTAAGGAATTAAGTGAATAAATTTATTAAGGATCAAATTAGTTTATTAAAGCCATCAGCAACTTTAGCAATAAATGAAGAATCAAACAGATTGAAAAAAATAGGAAAAAAAGTTTATAAATTTGGTTTTGGACAATCACCCTTTCCTATTCCTGAAAATATTGTTTTAGAACTAAAAAATAATGCAAGCAAAAATAAATATTTACCAATGCAAGGACTCGAAGAATTAAGAATAGCAATAGCGACTTATTTAAATAATCATAATCTTAATTTTAAATCTGAAGATATTGTAATTGGTCCAGGTACAAAAGAATTGATGCTTTTAACTCATATTGCTTTTAACGGAGAAATCATATTGCCAGCACCAAGCTGGGTTTCATATCAGCCGCAGGCAATAATAGCTAAAAATAAAGTCCATTGGATTCAAACTTCAAGTAATTCAAATTGGTTTCCAACAGCTCAGCAACTAGAGGATAAAGTAAAGAGTATAAAAAATAAAAATTTGCTATTAATTTTAAATTCTCCAAACAATCCCTCAGGTACAATTTGTAAAAATTTGAGAGAAATTGCAGAAGTTTCAAAAAAAAATAAATTAATTATAATTTCTGATGAAATATATTCTAATCTTACTTTTAGCAATAAATATAAATCTATTTCAAGTTTTTACCCCGAAGGTACCATCGTTAGTTCAGGTCTTAGCAAATGGTGCGGGGCAGGAGGTTGGAGATTAGGTTATTTTGCAATACCAAGCGAACTAAAAGAATTAAAAAATAGTTTGAAAATATTAAATAGTGAATCTTTCACATCAGTTAGCGCCCCAATTCAATACGCTGCTATAGAAGCTTACACTGGCAATTATTCAAAATATTTGGAAAAAGTAAAAAAAATATTATTTTTTGTAGGAATGCATGTTTATGACAACTTAAAATCAAATGCTATTAATCTCTTAAAACCCGAAGGTGGATTTTATTTATTTCCTGAATTTATAAATGCAAAATTTTCATCTTCTTCAGAAATGTGTAAAGATATTTTAGATAAGACTGGCGTTGCATTGTTGCCTGGTAGTGATTTTGGTTTAGACAGCAAAATAATGATCGCGAGGTTAAGTTACACGGATTTTGATGGAGAAGTTTTCTTAAAAAATACTTCTGGTAGTAAAAATCTAGATACAGATGATATAAAAAAATATGCACCAAATGTAGTTGAGGGCACATTAAAATTAAAAGAGTGGGCGAACGCACTTTAGATTTTAGAATATAGATAAAATTGATACTGTTAATTAATTAATTATTAATAATTAAACAAAAAATAAAGGAGAAAATAATGAGAAAAATTATTTCTACAATATCAGGGGCACTAATGATGTTTGCTGTGTTGGCGCCATTGACGTCAGCAGCAAAGTCAGCAGAGTTCTTTACAATTGGAACTGGTGGACCAACTGGAGTTTATTTCCAAACTGGAAATGCAATTTGCAAAATGTTGCATAAATCTGCCATAAGCACAGAGCATGGACGAAAAAAAGGTACAGCTAAAGGATACAGATGTACAGCTCCATCTACAGGCGGATCTAATTACAACATTGGTCAAATTAAAGAAGGTGAATTCCAATTTGGTGTAGCTCAATCAGACTGGCAGTTTCATGCTTTTAATGGATCAAGCAAATGGGAAGGAAAACAGTTCAGCAATTTAAGAGCTGTATTTTCAGTTCACAACGAACCATTTCAAATTTGGGCTAGAAAAAAAGCAAAAATTAAAAATTTTGCAGGTCTTAAAGGTAAGATTGTTAACATAGGTAACCCTGGTTCAGGACAAAGAGGAACTATGGAAGAACTTATGAACGCAATGGGCGTTGATAATAGTTTTTTCAAATCAGTTACTGAATTAACTTCGTCTGAACAAGTAAAAGCTTTATGCGACGGTAAAATAGATGCTTTTGGTTATTCTGTGGGTTTTCCAAATGGAGCCATGGAACAAGCCGCTACTTGTGGAGCGAAAGCATCACCAATCAATCTAACAGGATCTGAAGTTCAAGGATTAATAAGTGGCGCTGATTACTATGCGCAAGCTATAATACCTAAAGGGACTTACACAGGACAAAAAAAAGACGCAACTACGTTCGGTGTAAAAGCTACTTTTGTAACTAGTGCAGATGTTTCTGATGAGCTTGTTTATTTAGTAACTAAAGCTGTTTTTGAAAACTTTGATGATTTCAAAAAACAACATCCTGCTTTTGGCTTCTTAGAAAAGAAAAACATGATTAAAGATGGTTTATCTGCTCCATTACATCCAGGCGCAGTTAAATATTATAAAGAAGTTGGATTAATGTAATCCACATATTTAATAAAATTAAAAAAGGCCCAATATTTTTTGGGCCTTTTTTTTTTATAATGGTATATTATTTTTTATGAATCTAGACACAGACGCTAATATAAAAAATAAAATTAGTGAAGATTTATCACCTACTAAAAATCTTAAAGGTTTTCATCTAAAAATTGTTGCTACCCTAGCAATTATATGGTCTTTATTTCAACTTTGGTATGCTTCTCCATTTCCTTTTATGTTTGATTTTGGAATGTTTAAAGGGCTGCCTGCTAGAGCTATACATTTAGGTTTTGCTTTAACTTTAACATTTTTAATATTTCCTATTTCTAAGCAGAAAAAAATTTCAGTAATTGATATTTTTATTAGTTTAATCGCAGCTTTTTGCTGTTTGTATATTTATTTTTTTTATGATGAGCTTGTAGATAGAGGGGGAGTTCTTTTAAATATTAGTTTAGGTCAAAATATTAGCATACCTGTTGAATTAATTATTGGAATAAGTGGAATTTTAATTTTACTTGAAGCCACCAGAAGAGCCATTGGTCTACCTTTAGTTATTATCGCAGTTTGTTTTTTATTATTTTCATACTTTGGGAGGTATGCACCAGAAATTATTTCCCATGGCGGTCTTTCATTAAAGAGACTTGTTGGTTTCCAATGGTTTGACCAAGAAGCCATATTTGGAATTCCCATAGGTGTTTCTGTTGATTTTATCTTTTTATTTGTTTTATTTGGTGCACTTTTAGAAACTGCTGGAGGTGGAAAATATTTCTTAGATTTGGCATTTGCTATGGTAGGTAAAATGCGAGGAGGTCCGGCAAAGGCAGCTATATTAGGATCAGGAATGACGGGATTAATATCTGGTTCTTCAATTGCAAATACCGTTACTACAGGAACCTTTACAATTCCAATTATGAAAAAAACTGGTTTTTCCAAAGAAAAAGCTGGAGCAATAGAAGTCTCATCTTCAGTCAACGGTCAATTAATGCCACCCGTTATGGGAGCGGCAGCTTTCGTTATGGCAAGCTTCATAGGAGTGACTTATTTTGAAATTGTTAAACATGCTTTTCTACCAGCAATAATATCTTATGTAGCATTATTTTATATTTCTCACCTTGAAGCTTTAAAATTAAATTTAAAAGGAATGGAAGAAAAAGACGTTCCAAATTTAAAAAACACATTCTTGGCTGGTTTGCATTTTTTAATTCCAATTTTTGTTTTAATATATTTGTTAGTTTACCTAAGGTTCACAGCTTCTTATTCTATATTTTATGCAACTATTGCATTAATTTTTGTAAATTTAATAAATAAATTAATTAAACAGCATAATTTTAAAGATGCACTTAAAACTTGGTTTAATCAAACTGTTGTAGGTTTTGAGAAAGGTGCTTTAAATATGGTCGGTGTTGGAATTGCAATTGCTACTGCTGGCGTGATAGTTGGCGCCGTAGGATCTACTGGATTGAGTACAAATTTGATTATCGTAATTGAATCTATAGCCAAAGATAATGTAGCAATTTTGTTATTTCTAACTATCATCTTGTGTTTGCTTCTTGGTATGGGACTTCCAACAACTGCAAATTATGTAGTAGTTGCTTCTTTAATGGCAGGGGTTTTAGTGGACGTAGGTAATGCTTCTGGATTTATATTTCCATTAATAGCTGTTCATTTATTTGTATTTTATTTTGGTTTAATGGCAGACGTTACTCCGCCAGTAGGTTTAGCTTCATATGCGGCTGCAGCTATTTCAGGAGGGGATCCGCTTAAAACTGGAGTACAGGCTTTTTGGTATAGTTTGCGGACAGGCATTCTTCCAATTGCTTTTTTATTTAATCACGAATTACTTTTAATTGGAATTGAAAATGTTTGGCATGCTTTAATAGTAATTGTTACTTCTCTAGGTGGAATATTAGTATTTACGTCAGCAACTCAAGGATGGTTTTTTAATAAATTAAAATGGTATGAAATAGTAGTTTTTTTATTTATCTCATTGTCTTTATTATCGCCTGATTTTGTACTTAATAAATTTTACCCTAAATATAATTATAAAGATTTAAAACAAATTCATTTATTGAATTTAGATTCAAGTAAAGAAACACGTTTTAAGGTGACACGTGTAAGTGAATATGGAGAAAGATATAAATTGTTCGTAATTAAAAAAAATACTTTTGAAAACAATTTTACTCTAGAAAATTATGGCATTAGTGTATCTATGGAAGAAGATAGAACTGTAGTGGATACATTAGTGTGGAATGGTTTAGCTAAAAAATCAGGGTTTCAGACTGGGGATATTATTAGTGAATTTAAAATAGAAAACTCTGATAGGCCTAATAAAGCAATAGTTTATCCTTTTGCTTTTTTATTTTTGTTAGGATTTGGTTATTTAAACTATAAAAGAAAAAAAATAATTAATGAAGATAAATAAAAAAATCTTATTTTTTATAGTCGCTATCTTAATAATAGAGTTTTCGGGCCATGGTATCTTAGCATCTGTGTTTAGATTGTTAAGCTCTTTAAATGTAGATTAAATTTTTTTAAGAAGTCTGTTTAAATGGAGAATAGGCTCAGTGTACCCTGAGGGCTGGTTTCTTCCATAAAAAACTAATTCACACGCAGCTTTAAATGCTATTGATTTATCGTAGTTATCAGACATGGTTCTATAAGAAGAATAGCCTTTTAGAGCAGGGTCTCTAATATTTTGTTTATCAACAATTTTTGCCATTTTTTTCATAGTTTTTAATACTCGTTCTCTACTACAGATTCCATGATGCAGCCAATTGGTAATATGTTGCGATGAAATTCGTAAAGTTGCTCTATCTTCCATTAAACCTATGTTATTAATATCAGGCACTTTTGAACAACCCACTCCTTGGTCTATCCATCTAACAACATACCCCAAAATACCTTGTGCATTATTTTCTAATTCTTTGGCGATTTCTTTTATTGACCAATTTGGTCTGGTAGTAATTGGAATGGTAAGAATGTCAGAAATTTTTGCAGGAGTTCTATTTTTTAACTTACTTTGTTCGGCAAAAACATTTATTTTATGATAATGCAAAGCATGAAGTGTTGCTGCAGTTGGTGAGGGAACCCAAGCACAATTAGCGCCAGATTTAGGATGATTTATCTTTTGAGAAACCATATCTTTCATTTTATCAGGAGCGGCCCACATACCTTTTCCAATTTGTGCTATACCCGAAAATCCACAAGCTAAACCAACATCAACATTATTATTTTCATATGCAGCAATCCATTTAGAAGCTTTCATATCTCCTTTTTTAATCATTGGCCCAGCTTCCATTGAGGTATGCATTTCGTCACCAGTACGATCTAAGAAACCTGTATTGATAAAAACAACTCTATTTTTTACAGCTCTAATACATTCTTTAAGGTTTACAGTTGTTCTTCTTTCTTCGTCCATTATTCCAATTTTGATTGTATATTTTTTTAACTTTAAAACTTTTTCAACTTTCTCGAATATCAGGTCAGTAAATGTAACTTCATCAGATCCATGCATTTTTGGTTTTACGATATAAACTGAACCTGTTCTTGAATTTCCTTTCCTTTTAAAGTCATGCATAGATGCTGCAGTTATTATAAAAGCATCCATTATACCTTCCGGAATTTCTGAACCATCTTTTAATAAAATAGAAGAGTTAGTCATTAAATGACCTACATTTCGATTTAACATTAAAGCTCTTCCGTGCAATTTAATTATACTTCCGTTTGGAGAAATATATTTTCGGTCAGCGTTTAGTTGTCTTATAAATTTTTTCCCTTTTTTTTGCATTTCAGCTTGTAAATTTCCCTTCATTAACCCAAGCCAATTTCTATATCCAAGAACTTTGTCTTCAGCATCTACTGCGGCAACAGAGTCTTCGTGATCCATAATTGTTGTTATGGCCGATTCTAAAATTACATCATGTATTGCAGCTTTATCTTGATTTCCTTCAGGATTAAAAACTTCAAGTATACCATCTGGATCAAACGTAATGTCTATATGAAGGTTGTTATTTATAAACAAAAGTGAATCTAATTTATTTGATTTTTTAGAATATCCTAAAAATTGTTTAGGGTTTTTTAATTTTAAATTTAATTTATTATTTTCAACTTTAGGAATTTTTGAAATATTTTTCCAACTACCTTTTTCAAGAGGAATATATATATCTAAGATTTCACGGGCATACTTTATTACCTTTTCACCTCTGATATAATTGTATTTTTTTCCACGTTCTGCGCCATTGGTTTCAGGAATTACATCAGTTCCATATAAAGCGTTATACAAGCTTCCCCATCTTGCATTAGCAGCATTCAAAGCATATCTTGCATTCATTATAGGAACAACTAGTTGTGGACCTGCAATTGTAGAGATTTCATTGTCTACATTTGCTGTTTTAATTTGAAATTTTTTACCCTCTTTTTTTAAGTATCCAATTTCTTTTAAAAAATTTAAATATTTTTTGGCACTAATTTTTTTACCTTTCTTATCTCTGTGCCAAATATCAATTTTCTTTTGCAAAATTTCTCTAAATTCAAGAAGGTTTTTATTTTGTGGAGCAAGTTCATGAGCATATTTATCTAATCCACGCCAAAAATTTCCTTTAGTTATGCCAGTGTCTGGCAATAAGTCATTATTTATAAAGTCGAATAATTTAGATGCTATTGATAGTCGGCCATATGAAATATATTTTTTTGCCATAATTATTTATATTATATATATATATCAAAGATGAAAAGTTATTTAAGTTTTGAAAAAGATATTAAAGTTTTGGAAGAAGAACTTGAAAAGCTTAAAGACCCCTATAACAAAAAAGGAATATCGGAAGTAAATACTCTAAAAATATCAGAGATGCAGCTTCAAATAGAAGAAAAATTGAAAGTAACTTACAAGAATTTGAATGAGTGGCAAAAAACCCAAATTGCGAGACACGAAGAAAGACCTAAGGCTAAATTTATAATAGAAAATATATTTACAAATTTTATAAATCTATCAGGAGACAGAAAATTTTCAGAAGATGAATCTGTCCTGGCGGGATTTGCTCAGTTAGATAACCAATCCGTTCTAATCATAGGTCAAGAAAAAGGAGACAATCTTGAAAGTCGTCTAAAAAGAAATTTTGGCATGATGAGACCGGAGGGATATAGAAAATGCATTAGATTAATGAAGTTAGCTGATAAATTTAATATACCAGTTATTTCATTCATTGATACACCTGGAGCATATCCTGGCATAGGAGCGGAACAACGAGGTCAAGCTGAAGCAATAGCAAGTTCGATAGAATGTTGTATGTCATTAGAAGTTCCAATTATTTCTATTATAATTGGAGAAGGGGGATCAGGTGGAGCGATAGCTCTAGCTTCCGCAAATAAAGTAGTAATGTTAGAAAATGCCATTTACTCAGTTATTTCTCCCGAGGGCTGCGCATCCATTCTTTGGAGAGATCCAAGCAAATCTTTGGAAGCTGCTAAAGCAATGAAATTAACAGCCGATGAACTTTTAAAAATTAATATTATAGATGAGATTATTAATGAACCATTAGGTGGCGCACATAGAGATAAAAATAAAATTATTTTTTCTATTCGATCTGCCTTATTAAAATATTTAGAAGAATTTAAAAATTATACACGTGAAGAAATACACAGCCATAGAAAAGAAAAATTTCTAAACATAGGAAAACAAAAAAGTTTTAGTGTATTTTCTGATAAGAAATTTAATTTAATTGAAAAAATCAATTTTTCTTCAGCCACCAAAAATTTTTTAATAAACTATAAAGTTAAATTGATAGTTATTTTTTTTATTATTTTAACAACAACTTTTTTATTAATAAAATAGTTATAAAGCACCATGACAGTGCTTATATTTTCTTTCAGATCCGCAAAAACATGGCTCGTTTCTTTTCATTTTTTTTTCAGTAGGTTTTCGCATATTTTTTGTATTATCTTCTTTTTCTTTTTCAGGGAAATCTTCTTTTCTAACAATTTCAAGATTATTTAAAAATGTAATAAAATCAATTTTTATTTTATTTAATAAATTTTCAAATAATTTAAATGACTCAGACTTAAATTCTTGCAAAGGGTCTTTTTGAGCGTACCCACGTAAACCAATTACTTGTCTTAAATGTTCTAAATACTGCAGGTGAGACCTCCATAAAAAATCAACAGTTTGTAAAAATACTCTTTTTTCTAATTCTTGGTTTCCTTTTTCATTAAGAATTTTATTCCTTTTGCTTCTAAAATTATTAAACTTATTCTTGACAGCATTTTCAAATTCTTGATTTTTTAAATTAATAATATCAGCCATTTCTTCATCTTTTGCTGATTTTCCTATAATAGGTTTAATTAAAGGTTTAAATAATTCTAATTTATTTTCTTTTTCATATGATGTTTTTTCATTTATAAAATATTGAATTATATCGTTTAAAAAAGAATCTATAATGTCATCAATATTTTTTGACTTAATTATATTCATTCTTTGTTCAAAAATAACTTTTCTTTGATCGTTCATTACATCGTCAAATTTTAATAAGGTTTTTCTTATATCAAAATTTCTTCCCTCAACTCTTTTTTGTGCACCTTCTAAAGCTTTATTGATCCAAGGGTGGTCGATCGATTCACCTTCTTTTAATCCAAATTTTTTCATTATTCCGTCTATGGATTCAGAACCAAATATTCTCATTAAGTCATCTTCTAAGCTTATATAAAAAATTGATTCACCTTGATCACCTTGTCTACCTGATCTACCTCTTAATTGGTTATCTATTCTCCTGCTTTCATGTCTTTCAGTGCCTATTACAAACAGTCCTCCACTTTTTTTAACCTCATCTTTTTCCCGCAAAATTAAATTTTTTTTATGACTTAACTCATCTTTGTCTAATTCAGTTATATTACCACCCAGCTGTATGTCTGTGCCTCTTCCAGCCATATTAGTTGCTATAGTTACTGCGGACAGTTTTCCTGCTTCAGAAATAATTTTAGCTTCATGCTCATGTTGTTTTGCATTTAATATATTGTGTTTAATTTTTTTTACTTTAAGAAAATTTGAAATTTTTTCAGATTTTTCAATACTAGTTGTACCAACTAAAACAGGTTGTTTTTTTTTATTACAATTTTCTATTTTTTCAATTATTGCGTTGTATTTTTCTTTTTCAGTTCTAAAAATTTGATCATTTAAATCTATCCTTGTCATAGGAACATTAGTGGGAACTGAAACTGTTTGTAGTTTGTAAATATCATAAAACTCTTCAGCTTCTGTAAGCGCGGTTCCTGTCATTCCAGAGAGTTTTTCATAAAGTCTAAAGTAATTTTGATATGTTACTGAAGATAGAGTTTGATTTTCACTTTGGATTTCAACATTTTCTTTTGCCTCTAGAGCTTGATGAAGGCCATCAGAAAATCTTCTACCTTCAAGTACCCTTCCTGTAAACTCATCAATAATTTGTACTTTATTATCTCTGACAATGTAATCGGTATCTAGTGAAAACAAAAAATTTGCTTTTAAAGCTTGGTTGACATGATGAACTAAATTAATATTCTGCGGATCATAAAAATTGTCATTTTTGAGAATTCC
>Ga0209709_10002942_pt1 | contig 14436 bp, 14 predicted proteins | sample ArcticOcean_MG_C_2_FD_187435 | JGI IMG/M metagenome (GOLD analysis project Ga0209709, IMG submission 187435) | Marine microbial communities from western Arctic Ocean - ArcticOcean_MG_CB4_136 (SPAdes) (version 2) | ecosystem: Environmental > Aquatic > Marine > Oceanic | place: Arctic Ocean... | reverse complement strand
GGGGGGGGGGGGGGCAACAACAACAGCAGCAACACGCGCGAGGGCGATTGGTGGTGTGCCGCGACGCACCTGTCGTGGATCGCGGGGATTGTAGCAATCGCACACGGGGCGCCGTCCCAGTACGCCAGCACTTTGAACTGGTTGCGGCGGATGTTCTTCTTCAAACTGCGCATTGAAAAATTTTTGAGGTCTTCCTGCGGCACTGTGCTGTGTCGGCCAACAAAGATCTCAGCGCCAGGGGGTAACATTGCGCAAAACCTATCGCGCGCGTAGGACAGGTGCTCGCACTGTCGCGCGCGGCCGCCGGCGCGATTGAGGGCGTCGATGTGGTGCTGTCCGTCAGCCGCCATGATCACAATATTTTATATCTCCTTCTAGAAGCTGAATGCACCAAATGCGATAGAATTGTTCCGATTCCAGCGATCGGCCACGGCGCAGTTCTTTCTGTCTCGACATCATATTTTGCGGGCATAATACAGAGGGGTGATGTTGATAACTACTCTGCGTCCCTCCATTGAGGTATAATACACAAAAAAGCGTTATACTCGCAAGTGCGATCGCTTGTCATCGAGGGTCTGAACTTTCATGTCGAACCGCCGCGGTGCTGGTCACGCCTCCAGTGGCGCCTCCAGTGGCGCCTCCAGTGGCGCCGCCGCCGGGGGTAGAAAAGCAGGCGGCAAAAGAAAAGCATCAACGCAAGACCCACCGCCACCGCCACCGCCACCGCCACCGCCGCCACCGCCGCCAGGGGTCGTAATGCCAACAATCGCCGCTTTCCCGGACGAGCTCGTCGTGTTGCTCGCACGTTCGATGACTGCGCTATCAATACAACGTTTCAGGGCAACGTCGAGACACAACGCAGCCGCCGGCGCCGAAGCAGCTAGGCTGGAGGCGCCCCAACGACACCCTCGCTTCCGACTGGGTGTCGGCCAGTCGGGGTGGGCAATGCCGCCGCGAGGTGTCGGAGCGCACTTGGTCGCCCTTGAAGCCACTATAGAGATGCAAACAGCGGCTCGTATCGCAATGGCCTCGGTAAGCACGTCGCACGCACTTGTGATAGGCAAGGGCGGGCGCGCGTTTGGTTGTGGCATAGGCAACCAAAAGCTACAGCTTGGTAAAGCGTACTGGCAGCTTCCCGGGGGTCCCGCGCTCCCCCCCGATGAACCAATAGATGATCTGCACGAAATTGCCAAAACGTTCGAGCGGTGCGGACCAGTTATCGAAGTCGCCAGCGGTCGCGGCTACTCCGCTGTTCTGACATCACGTGGTTGCGTGTACACATGGGGGTGGTGTAAATCTGGGCGACTCGGGTTAGGGGTAGTGGGTCGTGTGGCGTACCACACACCGCACAGGGTATGGTTCCCGAAAAAAACGCGCATCAAACGCATTGCGACCTCGTCGTCGTCTACTTACATGGTCGAGGCGAGTCGCGGCAGGATCTTCGTGTGTGGGCGCAACGATGCCGGGCAACTTGGGTTGGGCGACACCCAGGACAGAACCAAGCCGACATTGATCCGGGGGGAGCTGTTGGAGGGCGTTGTACACGTCGCTGCGAGGTTCAAACACGTGCTTGCCGTCACCGAGGAGGGGTCGCTGTACGCATGGGGTCTCAACCACCACGGACAGCTTGGGTTGGGCGGCAACCAGCAGAGACATTTGCCGACACAGTCCGCGTTTTTTGCTGCAACCCCCGCGACAGGTAGAATTATGTCGGCTTCCGTAAGCAAGAGGCATTCGATTGTACTCGACGAACATGGTATGGCATACGTGTTTGGGGCCTCCTACGCCACCCAACCATCAGCGGGGCCAGAGGGGAAGTCGGCGGTCGTGAAGGTCTGGCTACCGCATCCGGGCCGCGCAGACCCCGACGGGCCCGACCCTACCGAGGCAAGCGCCTATCGTGCACGGATTGTAAGTGTGGCAGCCGGCGACTACGTGTCGGCGTTTGTGTCTTACTCTGGGGCGCTATGGTTTTGCGGCCGCGCCGACTGCTTCCCCAAGGCGGCCGGGTTACGCTTTCAACCAACACGAGTTGAAGTCGACGCCCGCGGCGGTGTGTTGAAATGGAGATCGGTCGCAGCTGGGGGGGGGGCAATATTTGCTGTCACGCGTGGCGGCACACTCTTCAGCGGCGGTGCGGGGATTACAGGGCGGAACGCGGCGTTCGCCGCCTCCTTTGCACCCACTGCGTTCAACCTGATGCCGCACGGAGCAGGCGGCGCGGCGGGGGCGTCGTCGGAGGATGAGTCGTCGGAGGAATCGTCGGAGGAATCGGAGGAGGACGAGGGGGGGGTGGGGGGCGGCGCGGCGCGGCCTGTGTGCTGATGTGCTCAGGGTTAGGGTTAGCGAACGCCCTCGAATTGTTGGACAGAGTGAACGCTTGGTGATTATATAGCCATCGACCAAATGACGTCCTCTTGGACATGAGAGCTTGCGCACTGCTTATCGCGCGACGTAAACGCGCCGCGCTTAACCGACGGCGTAAACGTGCCGGTGTTGACAACACGAGCAGTTTCGGACACCCGGTTCACAGTGACACAGTGCACAGTGTGGTTATGGCCAGTAAGAAACACGAGTTCTGCGCCAACGAGGAACAAATGGCGCGCATTGGGCGGTTCATTGCTGCCGCCGAAGGACTGAGAGATGCCAGGCACAAAGAAGAGTTGAAGACAGCCGCTTCTTTCGACGATGTCTACAAAGACCAAGTTGCCTGTCTGCGACTGTGTCGCGAGCTGTTCTTTCTTGTATCCAAGGAGCTGGTGACGAAAGGCGACGCCGCTGCGAAGAAAGGGCGCGACACTGCGCTTGCGTTGAATTTGGTCCTCGAACAAATGGCCACCGATCGCGGCGGTGCGGGCTACAACGAGCGATTTGTCAACGATGTATTTACTCCGTTTTTCATGCAAAACACACACCGCAACAACCCAGACGAGGCCGTGATGATGAATGCGGACACCGACAACGCAACGCCAATAATCGACTTCGAGTGCAACATCGCGGACGCGTTCGTGATCAGCGTAGCGTGCCCGCTTTCCTGTGTAGTTTCAAACGAAACCCAGAAAGCACTGCTTGTTGCAATGTGTTCCGCCTTTCGCAGGTTTGGAACGCGGCGCGGAACGACAACGGCTGACAAGAGACGACTTGGGATTGTTGAGGCATCCAATGGGTTAGCAGCGGCACACCGAGCCGCGAAAAAACACCTGGCGGAAGCCACGCTCGCCGAAGTGCTCAGTGTGTATGTTGATGTTTAGAATACTTCACCCGGCCACCGCGGGCCAGTAAAAACAAACGAAATCGCCATCGCCGACGTCGTAGACGCCCGTGATCTTACGACGGGAAAAAAGGTACGCGTCGCTGTAAAGCTCCGCGTGTGCCATGATCATGTTGATTGGGACGCGAGACTCAGCCCACATTGTGTGAGGTCCCCAGGCGACAAAGCTGCCAATCACATGCAGACTGTCGGCGATCGCGCCGCGCCGCGCCGCTGTATCGGCCTCCTCGTCGCCGAACGCCGCGGCACCGTCTACAGTCTTCTCCATTGTTTTTGCTCGACACTTTGCGAGCGCCGCGTCCTGCACGGTCTTCATGACGTTCAAACACCTGCTCAACAAAATTTTCTGTATCTGCTCCTCAAACTCTTGCCCGGAGAGTTTGGGGGCGGCGCTGTTCCGCGGGGGGGAGAATTCGAACTGCCGGGGTGCCAGTCGCAGCCCGGCGGGTTCCGAGGAAACGACGGGGTACCCTGGTGCTACCCCGCTCTCGAAACAGTTGACGACTGAATAAGCCGCTGAAAATGGCGGAAAATGTGGGCAGACTTGGAACAAAATTTTTTTCACTTTGAGGTTGCAGACGGGACTCTTGAGATCAACAGCGATCTCGACCGGTAGCGCCTCGCACTTGTGAGAGATGTAGTTGTGAGCCATTGTGTATTCTGCTCTACCACGATTCCACAATCGTTTCCCGTCTTGTTTGAATCCATGCACACCAAACACGCGTTGCCCAGCACAGCATCTCAAAAACCCGCCACGTCGCGTCGACGCTATGGCATTCGCCGGCGCCTTCTGTTCATCGTCGGTGGTCCCGGAATCGCGCACGACGTACATGATGCGCATGTCCGAGTCGCGCAGCGAGCTTGTTTGGGGGGAAATGGAGGCCACAAAATTTGGGGAGTGCGCGGCTCAATTCTTTGCGGCGGCAAGCACCTGGGGCGGGGTTCTCGAACAGGAGCCGGCCGCGTTCGGCCGCCGCCTGGCAGCGAGTTTGCCCGCACCGACTGCCGCGGCGCTAGCGGCGCGCGCCGCCACGCTCAAAACGTGGGAGGAGGTGGCCTGGATTCGCCACTCTGCGGAAGAGCGCGAAACATTTGCACCGCTTTTCCTGTTGGGATGTCTCGCCGCACCGCTTTCTTTGGCGCGGGCGTGTGGCGCAGAGGTCGGTGGACGAGCTCCTGGTTTCGCTGCTACACCGACCCAGTGGACGCTGCCGGCCGCATTGGCAGACGTCATCCAGCTGTACAACGCTGCGAGACAGAAAGGGCTGTCGCACTCCAAAGCGCAGCTCCTTGTCCGGGAGAAGATGGCGTTTTCGCTTCGCGGCGTGGGCTCCACAACTCGTTGGCTCGGCGACGCGAAGGGCCTGAAATCTAGGGTCGCGAAGAAGGCCGGCGACGAACCCGAACGCAAACGCGTCCGGTTCTCGCGCGAGGATTGCGAGGGGGCCGTTGAACCCCCGATTGCAAACATCGAAAGCTCGGACGGGCTACCAATTCGGCGCGCATACGCGTGGGACCGCCACGGCTTTCGCCAGCCACAGGAGTCGCCGGAAGAGGCGCAACGGGCCGCGATGGCGCTGCGCGAAGCCCCCTCGGTGCCCGGCGACCCCGCGGCAGCTGCTGTCGGTCGAGCGGAGTGTCTGCGGCTGATGAAGGAGGATTTCAAGAGGCGCTGGGGGGGAGCGGTTCGCTGGTCTATCGGCAAGAAGTGCGAACAACAATGCGCGCGCGGCGCCGACGGCGTGGCGGTGTGCGGGTGTGCGGGACTCGCCGAGGCGGCTGTGGCGCGGAAGGTGTGGGCGTGACAAACGTGCTTTTTGTTTAAACGACGAGAGAACCCCGTGTGCATCACAACCGCCGCACGAGCACTGATTGAGGCGGCTGTGGCGCGGAAGGTGTGGGCGCGACGAAACGTGCTTTGACTTTAAACGACAAGAACCCAGTATTATTACAGGATATTAACACACACACACAATGTCGCGGTTTTTTTCGGACGGACCTCCAGACACCGCGGCCAAGGTTACATCTTTCTTGTCAGCGAAGGATTTGGCAAACTTCTATCAAACGAGTACGGACAACAAGGAGCTTTGCGAGGGTGTGCAGGTGACACACCGATTACATGGACAAAAACCAAACAAGATTGCCATTAGACAAAGTGTTCCCGTCCTGTTTCATACGCAGGAGACGGCCGGGACGAGGTTTGTGAATGCTTTGGCGGCGGCGACGGCAGCACGGGGCACATTCTCGATCGGGTTGAGGGTGGAAGACGGGAGGGGGGGCATCGTAATGCATGCGAACTGCGCAATGCTTGCCCAGCCCCCCGGGGGGGGGGGCGTGCTGTTTGCATTCGGCCGCGGGCCTCTTGAGTATCTGGTTCAGGAAGTCGGCGGCAAACAAGTGGTCCAAATCGCACTCGCAGGCGAGTATGGGGTTGCACTCTTAAACAACGGCACGGTGGCGCATGTAATTCCCCGGGGGGAATTGCCGTGGCCGGGCGTTTGCGACCCGTCGGCCGCGCTCAAGGCGGAAGGGGGTGTGGTGAGCATTGCTGCCGGTGCCCATCACGCAATCGCAGTATGCCAAAGCGGAAAAACTCTCACGTGGGGGTTAAATTGGCGTGGGTGTATGGGGAAACCACCCACCGACGATCACCTCGTGAAAGTGGAAGTATTCAAAATACCGGTTGAGTTACCACTACGCGCGTGCGTGGTTGCAGCAGCCACAGGCGACTCCTTTTCAATGTTGTTGCTGAATTCGGGGCGTGTTTTTACCTTCGGTTCAAATCACAACGGGGAGTGTGGGCTGGGCCATTGCGACCAGCAATTCAAACCTGCTCTGGTGGGCGGTGCACTCGAAAATCGTCGCGTTGTACACATTGCGGCCGGTGCCCACCACAGCATTGTTCTGACAAACGACGGATTTGCTTTCTCGAGTGGCTACAGGTTTCGTGGGGCCCTCGGCCGCGACCCCGCCCCTACATATGATGGAAAGAAACCTGGTTTTGATTCCAACAGGTACGCGTTGGTGAATATAGAGTATACAAAGGCACGCGTCGTAGACGCTGCATGTGGTGATTTCCACTCGCTGTTCGTGCTTGAAGATGGCAGCGTCGCAGCCGCCGGTTGCAACAACCATGGCCAACTCGGAAACCCCCGGTGCGGGCTCAAGTACGGCAGCAACAATGGGCAGATTGTCCCAGTGCTTAATCCCGACGGCAGCGGAAGCAACCTGACAGGCGTCGTCGCCGCCACTGCCGCAGGACACGGCTCAATGGTGGTTATGTCAGACGGGAGGATACTTTCGTTCGGGGACAACGAAGATGGTCAATTAGGACACGTGATACCAGACCAGAGTAGAGGAGATGTATTGTTGCCTAGAGCGATTGACGTCCCTCTCCACTTTGTCCCCGCCAATGGTGTCTTGGGCCACGCTTAGTTTTTACATTGCCCGGCGCACATATAAGTACTGCGGCCGGGAGTGTCTTTATTCCAGACTTTAGCGACGACGACAGCAGCATCGCGCCTATCGAAGAAGCGCCGCCAACGATGATGCCCGACCAGCTCAACGCTCTTCCGCAAGAACTCGAGGAGCTTGTACTGCACTTTGCGGGACCCGCCACACTCTTTCCAACTGTCTCCAATAGGGCACGCGCCGCTTCTGTCGCCGCTGGGCGGTCACAGGCGCGCGAGTTTTTTCCAGGAGAGGATGTTTGCTCTGCGCACCCAACGCAATTGCTGCGCAGGCTGGATTTTCGGTTTAGAGGCGTTGTGGACTATGGTCGTGTTGCGTGTGTTGTCGCGTTTGGCGCTGTCCAACTGTCCCCGCTGTACCGCAGCAGCGGCGGTATTGCAGTTGATGGAAGGGGGGATATCCTCGCGGTGGATGTTGGGCACCACCGTGTGTGCAGGTTCACTGCCGCGGGCACGTGTGTTGACGCCGGGCTCGGCCAGGACACGCTCGTCAACCCTATTGGTATCGCGGTGGGCGAGGACGACAGCATCTTTGTTGCCGACCGAGGCGCGCGCCGTGTGTACAGGTTTGCACCCGACGGCGGTTTTCTGTACGCATTCGAACACGGCGGCTTGTGGTTGCCAGTCGATGTTGCTGTGCGCGACGACAACCTGTTCGTGGTGGACGCATGTACACATTGCGTGTGGGTGTGCAAACAAGATGGGACGCCAGTGCGCCGCTTCGGCAGTCATAAACAGTATAAAAACGCAGATGGACTCATTTCAAACGTCCCGAACGGTACCGCCATAACTGGCGAAGGTTTAGATTCTCCGAGTGGCATCGCGGTGCGCGACGACGGAAACGTGTTTGTGGCCGACTCGGGAAACGCGCGCGTGTGTGTGTACTCAAACGACGGGCAGTTCCTTCGCTGCTTCGGCACAAAAGGCGAGGGCTACTCTCAACTCTTACACCCACGCAGCATTACGTTAGACGCGGAGGGCAACGTTCTCGTAGCCGACAAGAGGCGCGTGAGCGTGTTCAAACCTGACGGCACTTTCATCCACACAGTTCACTCCTCTCCAGGCGACGCCGTTCGCATGTGTGGCCCGTGTGGTATTGCCTTTGGTTTCGACGGGCGCGTCTTTGTGGCCGACGACTCGTGCAACGTGTTCGTGTTTTGCGAGTAAACTTGCTCCCGCTCGTTCTCCGGGGAGGAAGGTCCGTCCGCGACGCGGGATCCTGCATGTCATTCCCCGCCCCCCACCGCCGCCCGAATCGCCCGCTCGTTCTCGCACCCTCGCCGTCTCCCGCTGTCGTGGCGTCGCAGCCGCAGAATAGCGTCCCAATCGGGGGTCCTCGGCGGCCAACAATGTTCGGCTGCGCCATTGTCGCGCCGCGCTGGCTTCGGGGTCCACCCTTCCCACTGACGATCACCGCTGTGGACCCGAGGAGGGTTCCAAAGAGACGGGACTGCGGCTGGCACCATTGAGGGCCACGGATGGCTTTCATAGCGGCCGTCGGCGTGGGTGGTCGAGTTACGTCGGGGCATTCTGTCCGCTTCGCGTGCGTGTAGTCGCCCAAAGGCATCATCTGCCCAACCGACCACATTACTTGTGGGCGGTTGCTTGTTGGGGGGGTGGGGTTGGCCGGGCTGGATTGCCGCCCCCCGCGGGATGCATAAAGCAGCGGGGCGACGATACTGATACCGCTGTCTCCCGGGATGCAAGTGTCGCAAATGTTGGGGGGGGTTGCCGGGCCCACGCGAGACTTGCCGCTGCATCGGCTCGTGTATACCGCCGTGATGTCTGATTCGCGACATAGTAGAGTTGTTGTTATCCGATGCGAAATCGCACATCGTTTAAACACACACATCGTTCCTCCTCTTGTAACATCACGGCGAAACAGCTCGACCCTCATTTATACCATAGCGGCGGCGAGAACTGCGAGTATCCGCCGCAACTATGCAGTCGCCCGAAGTGCCAAAGACGCCTCCCTCCACCCCCCGGGTGTTCGACCGGAGCAGCGCACTGTGTCGCGTTCGTGCGAAATACACGCCAATTGCTCGAAGCATCGCAGGGTTCGACGCGTGGTGCGCGACGCGGGGTCTAAACCACAGCATTACCCAGAGAGGAGCGAACTTCGTTGCAAAGGTTAAAACACTCAGACAGAAAGCGGCGGAGCAGACGGGTGCCCACGAACAAATGAAAGCTACTGTGTGGGCTGAACATCTCGCTCGTGCAGAACGCGAAATAGCGATGCGAACACGCAATGACTTTCAAGACGTCGCCGAGTGCGACATGCTCGGGCCAGCGGCGGCTGTGAGTTCTAGAATCAAAGGACACGTTGCAGCACAAGATGCGTTTAAAAAAGTCGCTTCTCTTGCATTTTGCCAAGAGAGATTGAGCCTGCTCGGGGGGCGAGAATGCGAACAACGCCGTCTCTCCGACGACGAAGTTGCGATTGTCGAACTTCTTCAATGTCTCTCCGACGACATCGCGCGAGATGCGAACATGCTATCGCGCGACGTGAGGGCTTTGCTCGAGCTCGGTTTGCACTAACCCCGTGATGACGCGCATTGTAACTTGCAGTATTACTTACCACAAAATGAAACGTCGTTGTTAAGAGACACGAACACAACAACTCCCAAGCGACGCATCAGCCTCTCCCCGCGCCTGACCGCGTCCTCCGCCTGGCTGCACGCTTTCTCTTCCGCGGCGCCTCGTCCAGCGACGCATTTTCCACTTCGTCTTCGGACCGCGACCTCTTCTTCGTCGTTTTGCGCCTGCTGCGCTTAGACGTCTTGGACGTCTTGTTGATTGTCGACACAATATTTTCACCGTCGCTCTCTTGCGGTGACCACGCAGTGGGCAGCCTGTCAAGCCATTTTTGGCACCACACAGGCCCCACTTCTCGTTCGACCTCGACGATTGCTCGCTCGAGAACGCCACACAACATCTCGGCCCGGAAATCTTCGCGCAGCTCCATCTCGACGCGGTACAGACTCTCGCGGGCCACCTCGCGAGTATATGGCGGGAGGTCGGCGCATATCCGAAACAAACCAGCAAATATATCCCCTCTCGTGGCAATCGGTGCATCGCGCAGCAACAGAACCCCCGTTTCCACAACGCAAGCAGCGTCTGCCATTACGGCTCGCCGCAAGTCGGCGCACAACACCCCGCCCGCACGCAAAACGCGCGCTTGCATCACCGACAACCGGGTCTCTGTGGTACACATCAAATTTGTGTAGTCTACGCGCAAAAAAACACATGCAAATTATTAAGCAAGTTCTTGTGATACGATCTCTGCATCGTTCATGACGATAGCCGGCATATAAGTGCAAACTAATCTGTTCTTCTGCGCAGATATACTTAACACAATCGGGACATGACCGTCAAACCATCGTTGGTACGCCTTTCTTCTTTTCGCGGTCGCGCTGTCCCAGTAACTCTTGCCGCCTGCCGCGGCAAAGTAACGCGTTTTTTCACATACCAACAACGGCGGGCACAGTGCCGCCGCACGGCGTCGCATTTCCTGTTCCAACTTAGAGTGTCTTGCACAAAGTAACGAGTGTGCAAGCTCGAATGCGTCAGATGACGTGCCAGGTGTTCTCGCACCAAGCACCTCGACGAAAGTGTCTAGAGACGCCGGGACTTCTTCAACGCAAACAAACGACGCCGCCCCGCACGTCGACTCTGCAACGCAACAGTACACCTCCCCCCTGCTCGAGTCTGGCGACGAGTGGAAGCGCCTATGACATACAAACTCAATGTCGTCAAACGGTGGGAGGTCACAGTGAACAGTGTTTGATATCAAACCCGACCGGCCGTCCGCCACTGCTTTCCCCGTCGGGTAGACCGAAGAGAATATGCTGCTGATCATTACCTTTCAGCTCCGTGCTAGTTCTAATGCAGCAAGATATGCAACTTAAATAGGTTGCTGCTTACACACACGATACCTGTGCGCGGTAACGGCAGTAACGGCAGTAACGGCAGTAACGGCAGTAACGGCAGTAACGGCAGTGGCGCACAGTGGCGCACAGTGGCGCGGGCGGGGTGAGATGTGTGAAGTACCTTGCTTTGCGCCGGGTACGAATGGACCGTCCGGTAATCCGCAGTGACACCCTTGCGGAGGACAAGCCGTTCTGCATTACAACTTTCGACTGCGCACGTTTGCCACGGCGCGTCGTCGTCTTGTAACAAAAGTTCCACGAACTTTTTGATCAGGTCCAACAACTTCTTGCTTGCGCGAGCACCGGTTGAAAATATACCCACCTCGCAACCGGGCACAGACACGATATACGCAGCTGCAAAAAGCGCAACCGAAAATGTTTTTCCGAATCTCCGTGGCGTGACCACTAAAACGTCTCTTCCGATATCGTCCCACCCCTGCTCCGCTTTGATTCTGCTTTCAAACGTTTCATAGTGTTCTTTGTATATGCTTCTGATCGCCGCGCGTAGAAACGCTTCGTGGAATCGTCGCTGCTGCGAAGACCGTCGAAATCCATGTTGATCTAAAAACGTCAAAGCTGCCCGCAGTTCCGACACGCGAGAAGCGCACACCGACGCAGGATCTCTCTCGAGCGCAGCCGTTGCGGTTTCCCTGTAAACAACATGGCGCGGCCGCGGTGTTTCGCGTTCTTCCGCCCTTTCGGCATCGCCGCGCGTTGCTGCCACAAAGGCGTGCAGCCTCTCCGCCCACAGCTCTCTCGGCGCGCGGGATGCCATTTCACTCGCCCCCTCGCCCCCCCCTCCCATTGTAGTAGCACCGCGAAGAAGCAATTCTGTCATACCGAATCGAGGTGCAGCGCCGGGCGCGTCATACGCGGTCAGACGACAGACAGCTTATACAGTCCGACGAGTTCTGGACACAACTCGCCTGCAGTGTAGAGCGCGTTGCGACCAACAAGGACGTCATGTCGGGACCGGCCGCCGACTCCAAGAGACAGAAAATTAGCGACCTGTACACACATAGATCGGGGACGATGCCAAGCCCGCTAAGTGTCGCCGGGGCTGCGATGGGGCCGTTTGGCGACGGCGGCGGCGCCTTGAGCACGCCATTCCCAAGCACCATGCCGAACGTCGGCGGTATTGACGACGCTGGGAATACGATTTCCTTCCCGCCGCTCGTTGTGCATTATCACAGAAGGCGTCGGAAATTCAAAGAAGAGACGCACGATAGTACCCAGCGGGAAGATCTCTTGTTCCTGCAAAGACCGCTCGCACCGCCGCCAGATTCGATAGCAATGTATCCATCCAACGTGTGCGACCCGATGCACTGGACCGGATCGATGCGCTCCGAGGCGAGCGCCAATTTGCCAATGCTAAACGAGTGGTTGCGACTCGAACCAGCGGCCGTCGAATATCACTTCGCGACCTTGCTAAGTGGGCCTTCTCCGAAACCGCGGGAAGTCCGCAAGTTTGAAGACTTCCTCCCTCGGTACTCAACCGTTGTGCGCAGCTTCGTGCGCCGCTCTTACGCTGAAGCGATGAGTCGCCTCGTCGCAAAGGCACAGGCCCTCCTTTTGAGTGCGGCGGATAAAAAGGAGCTGTACTCCGCTCCCAAGATCACCAACGAAGCTTCGAAGATCTACAAAAAGATTCGCTCGGAAAAGGCGGGAGTTGGTCACGCGGCAATTACACTCGATTGGGCCCCCGACGGGGTATTTGTTGGCGAGGGGATCGAAGGGGCTTTCAGCGAATCTGAAAGAACCTCGTCTCACTACACATCGGACCCTGTTCTGACGTCGTGTGTGCGTGGACTGTGCGTCGTGCGAGACGTTTTCAGCACAAGAGAGACGCCAGCCGGCGGCGAAAGCTTGTTTTTAAGATACACGACAAGAGGGATCGCAGAGACAGACGCCCCCTGGGCCACATCTGTGTTGATTGATGGTTTTGTGCTGAACGGCGGACCAAAATCCAACGCCCCGCTGTCGATGCAAAGGCTGTCGGTCGACGACACGGCCGTCGTGTACCCCACCGACTTTCTCCCGGTTGGGAAAATCATCCACAGAATGCCCGGGTTCCGGGCGCGGGTTAGATGCGAAGATCGAAACCGCAACGAGAAGCTTCTGAGGGAGTACGGCGGGTCGTGGGATCACAGCGCAGTCACTTGCGACGGACACCGTGGGGCTCAAAACCGCCCCGGTTGCCTTCAAATCCACCTTGATATCGCCCCGTGTCGCTTCGTCGCCTCGCGGATGACACTGCGGTGTTTAGTAGACCAGACGCTGGATGGGTTTGCTGGAGCGACCGCGACGCCTCGCGAAAGAAACCTAGCTCTTGAAAAACAGATTTCCGAGGCCGAAAGAGAGATTGCGACGGCGCAGAAAGTGTCCTCGTCGAAAAGCCGCGGCGGGAGAAGCCGTGGGAGAAGTCGGGCTACTCAGAGTCGCGGGGGTGGCAGCGGGGGTGGCAGCGGGGGTGGCAGCGGAACTGCGACTTCGTTCCAAGTTCTCGACTCCGCGGTCGCGCCAAACAAAGGCGGGAGATCGACGCGCGAACGGGGCAAGCCGATCAAGCCGCTCATTTAACCGTCGACACCAAATGGAATCGATGTACAAGTATGTCGGCGATAAGTCATAAACCAACGACAGAAGCGAATGGCGGCGGGGGCGAGCAGACAATCCACACAGCCACGCGAGCGGCTGATGCTCTAGCGGCGCTGCTTGCGCGTCAACGTATTAGATTTTCGCTGTCAATGAGATCGTCTGAAGGGTCGTTTCGAAGCGAGTTCGTGCGCATGTGCGGGGTCATATTTGCACCAGGAAGTGTCAGCATCGAACACATTGGAATTGGAGCATTTCCCACGACATCGGTGGCGACACATTTTCTCGGCGACGACCCTCGCTTCTTTGCTCAAACAAGACCACGCTCAGACATTTGCATTAAATACCCCCCCCCTATTCGTTTCAGAAAGCAAGCGGCGCGCCGGGGGGGGTGTGGTTCGATTCTTATCAACATCGCAGCTGGGCGCGCAGGTGCTTGCATTGCAATTGATGACATGGACGACCTAGACGCAGCAACGTTTCTATCGTTCCTGTTGGATTGGGAGCTGCTGTTTGACGCCCCACCACCCGGCACCGTCCTGCACGCGAAGCAGGTTTTACAGTGCGCGATTTCAAGACGCATACCGCCCGCCTCGATATTCAACGCCTGGCTCACCCAGAGATTAGAGGGGATCCCCGAAAAATGCCAACTTGCTGCCGGTCAAGAATTCTGGCTTGCGGCTCTTGAAGTGAAAGAAGGTATTCACATCTCTCGTATCAGCGGCATCACCCCCCCCCCCGCGTTGGACGATGTTATGTCAAGGGTGGCAGATGCAATGTCCAGCATGCACGTGGCAACCGACGGCCGTGTTGTGCACATGTCGATTGTCTAGTAGAGAGGTTTAAACTTTATGCTTGACTCCACCCGCCTCGCCCACTGACCACAATACCCAATCGTCCCAAGATATCGTGTAAGAACTTTCATTTTCATCAGCGACACATGCGACACTGCCAGCCTCCACACATGCGACACTGCCAGCCTCCACACATGCGACACTGCCAGCCTCCACGAGCGCCTCTCTTCCCAGCTCCACGATCACTTGTGCGTCAAATGCCACGCGCGCCGCCTTGGCATCAGTGCGCGCCTGCAACCGCGCGCTCCTTCTCGTCTTCATCGCGCACCCGTAAAACCTGCGCGGCGGTGTAGGTTACAACGCGCCCTATTCAGCCG
>Ga0209709_10002939_pt1 | contig 14440 bp, 18 predicted proteins | sample ArcticOcean_MG_C_2_FD_187435 | JGI IMG/M metagenome (GOLD analysis project Ga0209709, IMG submission 187435) | Marine microbial communities from western Arctic Ocean - ArcticOcean_MG_CB4_136 (SPAdes) (version 2) | ecosystem: Environmental > Aquatic > Marine > Oceanic | place: Arctic Ocean... | reverse complement strand
ATATTGTATTATATAACTTTTTAACTTAAAAAAATTAATAAAATGACAATTAAATCATCTTCAGAATTAGTACAAACTGCGCTTCAAGAAATAAAGACTATTTCCTCAGAAGAAGCTTTTAAACTATCTAACGAAAGTAAATGTAACTTAATTGATATTAGGGAAAAAGGTGAACTAGATGAAACAGGAAGAGTTGAAAACTCAAATCACATACCAAGAGGCATGCTAGAATTTTGGCTAGACCCACAAGGCCCCTATTTTAAAAGTGGCAAACTAGATATGAGTAAAGAATTGGTTTTATTTTGTGCCGGTGGATTAAGATCGGCTCTTGCAGTTAAAGCATTAAAAGAAATGGGTTTTGAAAATGTTTCTCATATTGATGGTGGTTTTGCAGCAATAAGTCAAAGTGATTTTAAAATAGTTTAAACTATTTATTATATTCGTCTAAAGCAAATTCCATTCTATCTTGCCCCCAAAATATTTTATTATTAACAACAAATGTAGGGGCTCCAAAAATTTCTTTATTGCAAGCTTCTTTGGTAACATTCTTTAATTCATCTTTTATTCTATGATCCTTAATACCCACAAAGAAAGAATTTAAATCAATATTATTTTTTTTAAGAAGGGTTTTTAAAATTTTTTCATTAGAAATGTCCAAATTGTCTTTCCAGTAAGCATCAAATATTAAATTTAAATACAAATCTTTAATATCCTTGTTAATAAAAAGATAACCACGCATGACACTTAAAGAATTAATCGGGAATTTAGAATTCCAAATAAAAGCAAAATTATCTTTTTTAGCAATTAAATTACAATCATTTATCATGTTATTTAACTTAGGTTTGACAAAGGCTGGTGCGGTTATACCTTGTAGATTATGAAGGCCGCCTACAAGAATTGGTTTATAATTAAAAATTATATTTTCTCTCTCTTTTAAGACCTTTATCTTTTGATGGGCTAGGTAAGAGTAGGGGCTAATAAAGTCAAAATAAAAATCTATTGATTTAATCATAAAGACTTATTTTTTTTGCATAAAATATTCTAATTATCCAATATATGGCTATTCCAATTGGACCAATTAAATAAGTAATTATAAGTGGAATTGATACAAGGAATTTATTCATACCAAACATCTGAGAGTCATTAACAATCCAGCTACCACAAAATAAATTTATTGCCAAAAAGTGCACCCAAAATAAAATTAAAAAGGATTGATTTTCAAATAAATTAGAAATTTCACTTAATCCTAAATAAAGTTTAAAATTTTTTAAAAAATCATAGCCGTTTATGTGCGCAATGTAGAGTAAATAAGTATAAAATAAGCTTAAAATAAAAATTGGGAAAATTGATGTGACAAATACTTTACATATCTGCGACTTTGGAAAAACTACTAATACAAACCAAAAAGGTAAAACACCCAAATTTAGGCACAAGTAAACCATTTCCACAGCAAAGAATGTATAAATTTGCTCGATCATTTTATAGTGTATTATATTAAAAGATAACATGATTCCAATGAGAAATAGAAAAAAAACATTAGAAGTCACCATGGAAGAAATGCGAAATTTCTCTTTTGCTTATATTGAAAAATATGCTCCATCAAAACAACAGTTAAGAACCTATTTATTAAAAAAATACCTTAAAGCAAATGTACCCAACGTTAAAAAACAAGATATCACTGACCTTATTGATATCGTTTTACCTGATCTTGAAAAAAGTAAATTTATTAGTGATAAATTTTATTCTGAGAGTAAGACGCGCAGTTTAATTCAAAAAGGTAGTTCCATAAATAAGATTAGATATTATCTTATGGGCAAAGGTATAAATGAAACATATATTAAAGAATCGATTGAGAAGATTAAAGAAGATAACTCTGATCAAGATTTCTTCTCTGGTATAAAGATTTGTAAGAAAAAAAGAATAGGCCCTGCCAGAGCAGAAGACAACAGACCTTTATTTTACAAAAAAGATATCTCACTCCTTGCTAGAAATGGCTTTGATTTCGGAACATCAAAAAGGATAATGGATATTGACCAATCGGAGTATTTAAAGATCATTAAACTACTTTGATTTTTTCTTTTCTTCTTTTGCTAAGCGATTAACTACATTTCTAATATGGTTTTTAACAAACACAAAAACCAGAAGACCAAATATTGATACAGAAACTATTATTATCAAAATTATTCTTAATTGTTCATCCATTAGAGTATATTTTTGTTTCTTATAATTAGACTTGGGTTTTTAAATCCAGGTTTACCGTATAAAATTTCATTATCATCAAAGTCAGTTACTTTACCACCAGCATGCTCAAGTATTGCATGACCTGCTGCTATATCCCATTCACAGGCCCTTGGTTCTGCTGCATATAAATCAAATTCTCCCGCAGCAATAACACAAAATTTTAATGAACTTTTCATTTTTTGGTGGGATGTAATCTTAAATTTTTTATGCACTTTTGCAATTTCCAGTTTTAATTCATCAGAGTAACTAACAGCTTTTAAATCCACATAATTTTTTTTTTTATCAATTAAGCTAAGTGCTTGATCATTGATTAATTCATAACTATTTGAAATTCCGTATGAATAAAAAACTCTTTTTTTTGCAGGTACCGTAATAATACCTATTGCTGGTTTTTTATTTATTATTAAAGCTGCATTTAAAGTAAATTCATCTCTATCATTTATATAATCTCTCGTTCCATCGATAGGATCTATTAACCAAAAATTTTTTAAATTCTCATCATTTTTATGAGCAGCATTTTCTTCTGAAACAATCACAATGTTTGGCGTGATCTCAGATATTCTTTTTGTTAAGATTTTATTGACTTCAATATCACCATTAGTCACCGGTGTGTTGTCTGACTTAATTTCTTTTTTTAAGCCAGCCTTTCGAAGGTCTAGTGCAACTTGACTGGCTTTGTTGAAAGTATCTATTAAGGATAGGGTTATTTTTTTAGCTTCCTCGGTATTCATTTATTAATTTTTTCTAGTTTAATTATCTTTGCATTAATTACTTTTTTTCCTGCATTTTCAAAATTAACAGTTATTTTACCATTTATTATAGATTGAACTTGACCAATACCCCAATTTTTATTGTTTGGATTAGTGACTTTGTCACCTGGCTCATAATCTAAAATCATTTAATTTGCTTATATAAAATATATGCCTAAATATCACTAAATATGAGAAAATTAAATTCTATTGGTATTGCAAAAAAACCAGAAGACACTTTAGTAGTAGTTGCAATGTCTGGTGGTGTAGATTCCTCAACAGTTGCTGCAATGATGAAAAATGAGGGCTATAATGTCATAGGTATTACTCTTAAACTTTATAACGATACTAAAGAAATCACTCAATCAAAACAGTGCTGTGCAGGCCAAGATATTATGGACGCTAAACGTGTGGCCAATAAATTAAAAATAGAACATAAAATTCTTTATTATCAAACCAAATTTAAAGAAGGTGTGATTGATAATTTTATTGATAGCTATTTAAATGGTGAAACACCCATACCTTGTGTACAATGCAATAAAACAGTAAAATTTACTGATCTATTTAAAGAAGCAAAAAGAATAAAAGCAGATGCTTTAGTCACTGGTCATTACGTTAAAAGCGTTACTCAAGAAAGTAATACAGATATGTACCGAGGAATTGACTTAAATAGAGATCAAAGTTATTTTTTATTCAATACAACAAAAGATCAGCTTAATTATCTAAGGTTTCCACTAGGCAATTTGCTTAAAGATGAAACTAGAAATATTGCAAGAGAACTTAACCTCAATGTGGCTGATAAACCAGATAGTCAGGATATATGCTTTGTACCAAATGGTGACTACGCATCTGTTATAGAAAAATTTAGACCAAACTCTTTTAGTAAAGGGAATATTAAGAATTTGGAAGGTGAAGTGATAGGCGTTCATAATGGGATTATTAATTATACAATTGGCCAACGTAAGGGTATTGGAATTTCAGATAAAGATCCATTGTATGTAATAAAGATTAGAGCAGAGACAAATGAAATTATAGTTGGTGCTAAAGAACACCTAGTTAAAACTAAAATTAATTTAAAAGATTTAAATATTATAACAAATGATCAAAACGATTTTACCAAAGAATTATTTGTAAAAGTAAGATCTACAGGAAAATTAATTAAAGCTAAAATAAATATTAATGATAACACCGCAAATGTTGATTTGCTCGAAGAAGAACACGGAATTGCCCCAGGCCAGGCTTGTGTTTTTTATTTAAAAAATGAACAAGGTTATAAAGTTTTAGGGGGTGGGTGGATAAAAAAATAATATATTAAAAATTAAATTTAATGAAAAAAAAAGACTCTATTTGCTGGATATAGCAAGAAGTTTAGCAGTACTTATTGTTGTTATGTATCATTATAAAACTTTTTTAAAGACGATATATCAACATACTTTGAAGGTCTTTTAATTAAAAAATAATCAAGAATATGCAATTTGAACAACAATAAATTATAATATGCACGACATAAAATGATTAAATTTTCAAAAATAATTTTTGATGACTATTTAAAATATTGTATAAACAATTTTTGTAGTGTTGTTTTATCTTTAATTTCTTTATACTTAGTTTTGTTATTTTTTAATGCGTAAATCGTAGATAAAGAACTTTCTTTTGTTTTGTTTATTCTTGCACCATGATCTGATAATATAACTAAATCTATTAAATCGATAGAATTATTTTCTTTTAAGTTATCTAAAAATTTATCTAAATAAAATAAAACACACCTTCTTTCTATATTATGCTGATCGATATGTTGATTAGTAGTAAAATATCTATTTCTCAAAGATAAGGCACCATCATAATTACACTCAACATCAAAACCATAAGGTCTATGAGGAACTAAAGTATGAACAAAAATTAGATCATGTTTTCTTGAGTAAACATCCTCCTCTAAAGATTTAAATAAGTTATTAAAGGCTACTTTTTCACCTTCCGGCTCTAAAATACTATCTATTGCTCTAAGTTCTCTTAATGATCTCCATATTATTGCTGATATTATTGAACCATTTAATTTCCAAATAGAAACAATCTTAGTTAAATAACTATCCTTAAACCCATTTAAAAATTTTTTTTGCGTATAAGGGTTATAACTTCGGCATTTTTTAACATTTATAGAATTACAAAAATCTATATGAATACCTTGATGAACACTAACACTATTGTGTTTATCAAAAAATAGATTTTTCGTGAGCTCATATTCATTAAAGAAACTTGAAGATTTTTTTAAGACACTTATTCTTGTGTCGGAACTTTCTGTAAAATTAAGTATTGATGATAATGAAGCACCTGTATTGGAAGTGATAGATTGCACATCACTATAAAATATAAAATTATGTTTTTTGAAAAATTTTTTTGCATATGTGTTAAAGTGAGATCCATTACGATTTGAACTTTCAAAACTACTCAACCCTGACATTTCATCAAAAACAATTATAATTTTAGTTTTATAATGTGTTATATTGTTTTCTTGTGTAAAATTTCTGATATTTTTGTATGATTTAGTTTGATCAAAAATTCCAAAAATAAATATAGTACATAAAAAAACTATAAAAACATTGTAGAATTTGTCCTTCCCTATGAACATAAAGTAGCTAATTAATATCCATAAAAAAATAAATAAAATTAAACCAGGAAAATATATGACACCAAAAATATCTATTAAAGTATACCTTAAAGGCTGGATAACTCCACTCCAAAGCCCTAAATGATTGTCAATCCCAAAAGTTATTATCAATGATATATAAGTTATAAAAATATAATTATTTAATAATTTTTTTATATAAACGAAATAATTTAACAACATGATAGGAACAACAAAAATAAATAGTGTATAAATTATTTCGTTAGTACTTAGTGCCGATCTAAATATAAAAACGGGAAAAAAAGAAATAATAATTAAAAAATTAGTTTTTTTCAAACTCATATAATATTCTTGTATTGCTAATTTTTGTTTTATTTATAATTTTACCATTTAGTAAAATACTTTTTTCAAAATTTTCTTGGTTATAGTCTGGGAATATATCACCTTTTATAGATAACATCTTTTTTACTGTTTCATCTTTCTTACTTACATATTCAATCAATCCTTTTTTTGCAATTTTTATGATCCATTTTACGGCATCTTCTAGAGGAACATTATTTGCTAAAGCTAAATGATGTTCAAAAGCTAGAGCAATAACGGCATCAAAATTAAGTCTATCGATAAAACTCTCTCTCTCATTTTCAAACCAACCAAGTCTCCCACTTGGATTTGTTGCATTAAAATATAAGGGTAAAAAATTTAAATCAAATTTTAATGAATTTTTGTAGGCTCTATCAATTGCATTTGTATCTATATCAAATCCTACAACTTTCTTGCATCCTGATTTTAAACTTTCAAAACTATATAATCCATCATTGCAACCAATATCTGCCATTAAATTTGGTTTATGTTTTTCAGCAAATTTTTTTATTATATCAATTTTCCCTCTCTCTTGCTCTTCGTTGTAAGTGTTAGCAACCGAATAACTGTCCCAAACAGTTTTTTTAGGGAGCGGATGTAATTTTTCAATCCATTTTTTTAATTGTAGTAACAAACTTCTATAAGAATTCTTAGATAATTTTCTTTTTTTATTAATTTTCTTTAATGCCTCTTTAGGGTTTGCTGTATTCTGTTTTTCTAATTTAGATAAAAGAACTACTGAAAAAAATACATTAAATGAAAGTTTATCTTTTAAGTTTAATAAATTATTTAAATCTGTTGTTTTAATTCCATCTAGATTACCTTTGTACCAATCATTAAAAGAAATACCCTTTAACGAACTTAATAATAAAGGATTTAAAAATTGCTGTAAAAATTGATTATGACCATTCCAATAGTCTCCATCAATATATTCGTCTATAGACAATACGTCTATAAAAATAGGTTTATTGTTTTTAAATTGGATATTGAAAGCAGAGCTATCAATTAAAATTGCATTTTTTTCTAATAAAAAAATTTGAAATTTTAAGTGGTGTAAAGCAGCTTCCTTAAGTTGATAAAAACCCCATTCATAGGGATAAGAAATATAATCTAACCTTTCATGTTCTAAAAAATAACAAAAGTTTTCAGATTTTAAATTCCTAAATTCATTTTCAATCTCTTTTGTATCTATTAAAAAATTATTTTTTATAGATTCTTCTATTAAATTATTTTCTTTAATAAATTCATATCTTTTTTTCCCATACTTTTTGATAACTCGTATTATTCGGTTATTATATTTATAGACATGACCTGATGGATCTCTAAATGAACTTGGATTTTGTAGCAGCTTCACAGCTAATCGTTTTTATTTTTTTTTTTACGATTAAAAAAATTCTTAATCTTTTGCCAGTATATCATGCAATAGGAGGCACCTGCAGCTACAGCTCCTAATATGGATTGTAAGATGATACTACCAGTTCCTGGATCAAGATATGCAAATGCTTTATTATTAAAAAATAGAATAAAAAAAAATGATGTGATTAGAATTTTATTCATAGCTTACTTTGATGTAATTTTTAAATTTAATATTAGACACTATTCTATTCTTTTTTCCACATAAAGAAAGTTAATAAATAAAAACTAATAACACCTAAAAAATAATCCCACTCTAGTAAGTGTTTTAAAAATTTAAACTTATCACCCGGCCAACTAATTATAGGAACACATATAATTGCAACTATTATTAATAATGTGACTAAAAAAAACTTAAGTTTTAAAACTTTTTGATTTATATGCTTGTATAGTTTTTCTTTGAATGAATAAAATGTTATGACTAAATAAGCTTGTGCAGTAATTTCAAAAATAATAAATAGAAGCATTATTATTCTTCTGAATAATTTGTACAAATCATTATCAAATTTAATACCAAGAAATATCGAATGAATTGTTAACGCTATTGCTGAACCAATTCCAAAAAATACTATTTTTTTTAAATATCTGTGCTCACTATTAAAATAAATTATTATATCTCTGTTATAGAGCCAATATTTAATTAATAAAAATGAAGTCAAAAACATAGCAGGTTTAAATATTAACCAACTTGGATATGGTCGCACTGTTCTACTAATTGAAGCACCACCATCAATGTATGGAAGAGTCCAATGAATAATTTCTTCTTGATTTGGAAACAACCCGTGAAATTGAGTAATTAAGATTAAGCAACTATTGATTGCTAAAAATGGAACAATGAATATCCAGATACTAAGGGATTTAACCTGCTGAATCTTATCCATTAAAAGAACTATTTTTTTTTATTTTTTCTTTTAGCTCTTCTTTTTTTAGAGCCTTGTTTTCTTCGACCTCTATGTTTTTTTGGGTAACCCATGTTTTCCTATATAATTTTATTGACGTATTTGGACGGATATAGCATTCTCCTATTAACTTATCAAATTTTTTATGACCAAATCATTTAAAACTTTTCTCAAACATACAGCAAAAGATTACCATAATCAGTCAGTTAACCCTCCTGTAGTGAGAGCTTCGACTATTATTTTTAAATCCATGCAAGATATTAGGAAAATGCAGGATAAAGCCAGAAAAAATCCTACTGGAGGCCATTTTGACTATGGAAGGCAAGGCACGTCTACTACCCATGTACTTGCGCAGATATTAAAAAAGATGGAGGAATCTTATCATGTATTTTTAACACCCACAGGTTTTGGCTCAGTTTTTTTGGCCATTTTCAGTGTTGTTAGACCTGGGGATGAAATCATTGTTGCTGACCCAACATATTCACCAACAAGAATATTAACTCAAGATTTTTTAAAAGAATTTAATATTAAAACAACTTTTTATAATCCACATGATCTAGAAACTATAGAAAAAAACATAACAAAAAAAACAAAATTAATATTTGTTGAAAATCCTGGTAGTAACTCTTTTGATTTTCAAGATTTGGGCAAAATAATATCGATTGCAAAAAAAAATAAAGTTTTAACTGCAATAGATAATACTTGGGGAACCCCATATTTTTTAAAACCCATTAAATTAGGTTTTGATATGTCGATTGTATCAGCCACCAAATATTATTCGGGACATTCAGATGTAATGGGAGGCAGCCTTGCTGTTAATAAAAAAGTTTTTAAAGATATTAATAAAGCATATAAGATTACCGGTCTAAGACTAGGACCAGATGATGCTTATTTGATCACAAGAGGCCTAAGAACTCTAGATATTAGATTGGATAAACATGAAAAAAATGCAAAACTAGTTGCTGAGTTTTTATCTAATTATAAAAACATAAAACTTTTATATCCACATAAAAAAGAATCATTTAATTTTAAAATGTGGAAAAAATATTATTCTGGTGCATCAGGATTAATGGGAATTAAGATAAAATCAAAAAATAAAACTTCGGTAATTAAATTTGTCAACTCTTTGAAGTTATTTGGTTATGGTTATAGCTGGGGAGGCTTTGAGAGTTTAGCTTTATACCAAGATAAAAGAGAACAGGGTAATAGGCAGTATTTAAAATTAGCTAATGATGAGCATTTGGTTAGATTGCACATAGGTTTAGAGGATCCAAAAGATCTCATTGATGATTTAAGAAAATCACTTAAATTTATTAAATGAGTTCAGAAAAATTTATAAAAAGTAATACTGCTCTAGTAACTTTGATTGCTGCTTGTGGGGTTGTTCTTATTTCACTTGGCGTAAGACAAACGTTTGGTTTGTTTTTCATGGATTTTAAAAATGATCTTAGTGTTACTATTACACAATCTGGGTTAGCGATTGGAATTCAAATGTTAATGTGGGGATTATCAGGACCTATATTTGGTGTAATTGCCGATAAATATGGCGGTCATAAAGCAATTGGTTTAGCTTTTATTTTTTATATTTTGGGTGTTTATTTTCTATATTCTGGACCTAACACAGGACTTTTTTTTCAAATTGATTTAGGAATTCTTATTGGTATTGGATTGGGTGGTACTGCTATAAGTATTCCTATGTCAATTGTGGGAAAACACTTTCCACTATCAAACAGAACTATAGCTATGAGCATAGTAACTGCTGTTGGTTCATTTGGTTATTTTATTTCACCCCTATACACTAATTACTCACTAACTAATAATGGTTGGGTTAATACTTTGTTTGTATTTATGATAGTTTTAATTTTAGGTCTTGTTATGTCTTTTTTTGTTAGGTCTCCCTCATTGGCTCAATCACCCGAAAAACCTAACGATCAAAGTACAATGAATGCGTTAACTGAAGCTTTTCAAAATAAAAGCTACTTATTTTTAACAGCAGGTTTTTTTGTATGTGGTTTTCACATCACTCTGGTTGGCACTCATGTACCGGTTTATATTGCTGATAGAGGTCTTGAAGGATGGACGGCAGCTGCAATCTTATCTTTAATTGGTTTATTTAATATATTTGGTTCTTTAACATCTGGTTACTTATCTACAAAAATCAGCAAAAAAGTTATTTTAAGTGCACTTTATTTTTTAAGAGGAATTTCAATTTGCTTCTTTATATTTTTACCACCAAGCAATATTAGTTCATTTATTTTTGGAGCTACATTCGGTTTTTTATGGTTGGCTACAGTACCAGCTACAAGTGGAATAGTTGCTCAAATGTTCGGAACTAAATATTTGGGACTGTTGTATGGTATTGTTTTTTTAAGTCATCAAATAGGTTCTTTTTTAGGGGCGTTTCTAGGAGGGTTATTCCATGATTTATATGGCTCATATGATTATGCCTGGTATTTGGCAATTGTACTTTCTATCTTTGCAGCAATAATACATTTACCAATAAAGGAACAGGCAGTTTTAAGATTAAAAACAGAATAGCAAATTGATTAAGAAAAATTATCTAGAAGATTTAAATAAATCAAACAAACCTTTTATCATCTATAAATCGGATAATGGTTTTGATTTATATACCAATTTTTCAAAAAAAATTATTTTAACAAATAGAAATATTGAAAAATTTATTAATAATAACACTAAATTAAAATCTACAAATAAAGAAACTGATTTATTTATTGGTTTTTTTGGATATGAAATTTTAAATAATTTAATAGGTATTAAAATAAAAAAACAAAAAGGATTAAAGTTTCCTAAAGGTATTTTTTATAAACCCGAAACTAAGATAAAATTTTCTAATAAACTAAATTATAATCCTTTAGAATTTATCAAATCTAATAAGGTTTTTGATATTAATTTAAATAAAATATCTTATAAAAAAATTTTTAATAAATTTAAAAAAAAGATTAAAGCTGGTGAAACTTATCAAATAAAGATTTGTACCAAATATAAGAATATCTCCCAAGTAGATGCGCTAGATTTTTTTTGCAGACTTGTAAAAAGCAATATGGCCCCAGAAGCATTTATGATTAAGGATAAAAATTATTCGATAATTAGTTGTTCACCAGAAAATTTAATAACTAAAAAAAGTAACTTTATAAGTACCAAGCCAATAGCAGGTACGTTAAAAAAATCTAAAAAACTTAATAAGATAAAAGCACTAACTTTTTTTAAGAAAAATATAAAAGAAACCAAAGAACACAATATGATTGTAGATATGGAAAGAAGCGATCTATCTAAAATTTGTAAACCTGGAACAGTTAAAATTCTTAAAAAGAAAACAGTAGAAGAATATAAAGATCTTTACCATTACGTGAGTTTAATAGGGGGTAAATTAAAAAATAAGGTTTCCTCATTAGATATTATCAAAGCGATGATGCCTGGTGGATCGGTAATAGGTTGCCCTAAAATTAGCACTCTTAATCTACTTAACAATCAAGAGAAGGAAAATAGAAATATTTATACTGGTAGTTTTGGTTATATAAAATTTAATGGGGATATGAGATTTAATATAATTATTAGATCTATTTTAAATTATCAAAATCAATCAGAAATTTCAGTCGCATCAGGTGTTGTTATTGATAGTAATGCAAAACATGAGTTTAATGAAAATTATATCAAAGCTAAAGCTTTAATGGATCTTTACAAATGATATATATAATTGATCATAATGACTCATTTACACACAATGTGGTTCATCAATTTTCAAATTTTGATGATGTGGAGTATGATAATTTTAATAATATTGATCAAAAAAAACTTACTAAAGCTCAAGTAATAGTTTTTTCACCTGGTCCAGGTTCTCCAAAAAATTACCCAATTAGCTCAAGTATTTATAAAAAGTTTAAGGGAAAAAAGAAAATCATTGGTATATGTCTTGGTTTTCAACAGATTTTGTATTGTGAAAAAGGTAAAATAATTGAACAAAAAAAGATCTACCACGGATACCAATCTCAAATAAAGGTTACCAGTGATAATTCATTATTTAAAAAAAATCGTAAGTTTAATGTTGGGAGATATCATTCTTTAAAATTAAAAGAGCCCTTTATTTCAAAAAATTTTGAAATTACAATGAGGTGTGCTATCTCGAATGTAGCAATGGCAATAGAAAATAATAAAGAAAAAGTATATGGCTTTCAATTTCATCCAGAATCTTTTTTAACTGAAAATGGTAACTTACTTATTAAAAAAATCTTATCAGCATAGAACACTCAAAGAAATTTATTTTAAGGATCTTTGGGGGGATAAAGGTGTGTTTACCACTATGCGGATTTTTGGAAAACCTGCTAAAATTCTTTTTTTTAAAGAACACATTAAAAATTTAGTTAAATCATTAAAGATTTATAAATTAGATAGAGCCAATATTGAAAAAGATATTCTTAAATTAATTAGATTGAATATTGATAAGAGTAAATCTTACAATCACCTTCTTAGAGTTGCTGTAAATAAAAAGATAATCTCTGTTTCTTTAAGAGATAGAAAAACATCCAAGTTAAAATTTAATTTAAAATTGATAAATCATAAAAGAATTGATCCTGAACTTAAAAACTTAAAATACAAATTAATATTAAAGCATTTATCTAAGATGGATAACACCGCCTCAGATGTAGGTTTATGCTTTCAAAAAAAAATACTAGAAAGTGGAACTTCAAATATGCTTTTTATAAAAAAGAATAAAATTTATTCTCCCTCAAAAAATATTTACAAAGGTGTTACTTATAGTTTTTTTAAAAAAAAATTAGGTAAAATTATTAATAAAGAAATTTTAATTAGTTCTTTAGTTGATTACGATGAAATTTTACTTATTGGCTCTGGAAAAGCAGTTACTTCTGTTGAAACTATTAAAGAAATTAACTGGAAAAGAAAAAATTTAAAATATTATAAAATATTTTCTAATTTCTATAAAAAAAAATTTTTAAAGTGTACAGCTTATAGGTAGAGCTTAACTATGAGAGATCCTAATAATCCATGTTTATTTTGCAATATTAAAGAGAGTGGTCTGGCGGATGAAAACATATTGGCTTATGCTAGTTATGACACTTATCCAGTTTCTGAATTGCACTGTTTGATTATTCCAAAGCGCCATGTTAAAGATTTTTTTGAATTAACTAACGATGAAGTCATTGCCTGTAATGATCTTATAAAAAAAATAAAAGAAAAAATTTTATTAAAAGACCCGTTAGTTAAGGGTTTTAATATAGGCACTAATGCAGGTAAAATTGCAGGACAATCGGTTTTACATTGTCATATTCATTTAATACCAAGAAGAGAGGGAGATGTTGAAAATCCACAAGGTGGTGTAAGGTCAGTTATTCCTCTAAAACAACATTATAAACGTAAATTGTAAGTTGTATTCTTAAATAATAAATTGCGACTGATATAACGGTTGATCTATTATTTTAACTATATTAAAAACATCAAAATTAATTAAGATTCTAAGGGTAATAATATGATGACTAATAATCCATTCGCTGTCTTAGCTGAAACCGTACCTTCGGTATTTTTACAGGGTTTCGTTATAACTATGCTTGCTTTAATTGTCATAGGAACAGTTATACAGATGATTCATCATAAAAATATTACATATTTTTTTAATAATGCAAAAAAAGCAAAACTATCAGCAACTAGAGAGCTAGGTGCTGGAGAAACTACAGCTATTATTGCCAAAACAATAGTTCACGATATTGCTACGACATCTGAGTTAGGTGCTGGTAAAAGAAGATTGGCACACGTTTTAGGAATGTATGGCACTATTTTATTTTGGGTTGCTACAGTTGTCCTAATTTTTGGCTACACATCTAACGACTCAATTACACCTAATTTATGGTCAATGATGTGGCATGTTGGAGCGATAATGACATGTGTTGGTGGATATTGGTTTTGGTTATTTCTAAGAGTTGATGTTCTAGCGGAAGCTCATCCTTGGTATAGAATTATTAAAGCAGACTTATTTGTATTAACTTTACTAGCATGCGCAACATTCGGTTTAGCGTGGTCTTACACTCAATCTTTAAATTTAGAAAATAGATGGGATGATAAAGTATTTTTAACTTTATATATCTTATCTAACATAGCTTTATTTGGTGGCGTATATTGGTCAA
>Ga0209709_10002938_pt1 | contig 14444 bp, 13 predicted proteins | sample ArcticOcean_MG_C_2_FD_187435 | JGI IMG/M metagenome (GOLD analysis project Ga0209709, IMG submission 187435) | Marine microbial communities from western Arctic Ocean - ArcticOcean_MG_CB4_136 (SPAdes) (version 2) | ecosystem: Environmental > Aquatic > Marine > Oceanic | place: Arctic Ocean... | reverse complement strand
CTACTATTTTTCCAATTTTTTCAATAACTACAGTATGTAATGCTTCAAGATTTTTAGCATAAACCTCAATTATAATATCAAATCTACCAGTTACTTCAGAAATAGAAGCAACCTCAGAGGTTTCCATAAATTTTGCATGTATTTGATCTTTTAATTTAGGATCACGATTAATTCCAACAGATGCCTTTACTCCAATACCCAACAAAGATTCATCAATATCGATAGTAAATTTTCTAATTAACTTTTTTTTCATTAATCGCTTAATTCTACTATATAGTACAGAGGCGTTAATTCCAAGTTTTTTAGATAAAGTAGGAACAGAAATAGATCCATCCTGAGTTAATTCAAATAGTAATTTCATATCAAGATCATCAAACTTATGCAATGTGCTAGAAAATTGTGATTGTGATTTAATATGTGTAAGTTTAAGAAAATTTTGCCTTTAAATTACAACTATTAGGCGTAAAAAATGAAATTCTTTAAAATAAAAGATGAGTGAAAATACAAGCCCTAAACGATTTTAAGTAGGTTTTGTCAAAATTGTTCGTAATGATTACAGAAAGCCAATTGGGAGAATTGATAACAAAAGTCAAAACAGAATCTAAAAAGAGAAAATTCAAACAATCTATTGAGCTAATTATTAATTTTAAAGATATTGATGTGAAAAAAGGATTTGCAATTAACGAGGTAATTCAACTTCCAAAAACAAGTTCACCTGCAACAGTATGTGTTATTGCTACAGGGGATATGAATCAAAAAGCAAAAGCTGCAAAGGCAGACATAGTTATTGGAAATGAAGAATTAACAAAATATCAAGCTGATAAAAGAGAATCTAGAAAATTCATTAACAAATATGATTTCTTTTTAGCAGATACACAAATTATGCCAACAGTAGGAAAAGCTTTAGGTCAACTTTTAGGTCCTAGAGGAAAAATGCCAACACCAGTTCCATTTAATGCATCAATTGATGCGTTCCTAGCAAGATTTAGAACATCAATTAAAGTTAGATCAAGAGCATCATTATCAATATCTTGTAAAATAGGTGATGAGTCAATGGAAGATGCAGATTTAGCAATTAACGCTTTCACAGTTATCAGTGCAATAGAAAAGAAATTACCAAACGGTGAGAAAAATATTAGTAAAGTTTTGATAAAAACTACAATGGGTAAACCACTAAAACAAATTCAGGAGATAAAGAAGAAGCATGCATGAAAATAGAACAACATATCCTAAAAGAAAAATGGAAATGTATCAAAAATTAGTAGAGTTACCAAAAAAATACAAAACAGTTTCAATAATTAAAATGAGAAAAGTTCGTTCAACACAAATTTTACCATTAAGAAAAACTTTGAAAGGAGAAGTAGAATTTGTGTGTGTCAAAAATAATGTTGCAAAAAAGGCATTAGAGAAATTAGACATTCCAGGAATTAAAGAAATATCTGTAGAGCTAAAAGAACAATTAATATTTATTTTTACAAACATGTCACCATTCAAACTAAACGTACTGTTAGGCAAAAACAAAGTCATGATGGGTGCACGTACTGGAGATATTGCAAGTATTGACATTATAGTACCTGCTAAAAATACAGGAATTGCACCAGGACCAATGCTTACAGAATTTAAAGATGCAGGAATTCCAACAAAAATTGATCAAGGAACAATTTGGATTGCAAAAGATACAACACCTGCAAAAAAGGGAGACATAATTAATGAAAAATTAGCATCACTTTTGGGTAAATTAGATATCAAACCAGTTGAAGCAGGAATTTCACTTTATTCAGCAGTAGAAGAGGGTCTAAAATACACAGCAGAGGAAATGATAGTAGATGTTGAGAAAACAAGAAACACATTTGCACAATTTCACCAAGAAGCAGTATCATTATCAATTGAAGCAGGCTACATTACTGCAGATAACATTTCACAAATACTTAGTAAAGCATCACAATCTGCACGCTCAGTATCTATTGAATCAGGTTTCATGACAAATGAAACAAAAGAACAAATTTTACAAAAAGCAGATGCTCAAGCAAAATCAATTGTAGCACAATCTAAAGATTATACTCCAGCCTAATCAGTCAGTATTTTTTACTTTAGGTAAATTCCAATTATACTTCATTGCAATTAATCTCAATGATGAAGTAAGAACAATTCCAGCAATAGTAGCATAAGCTAGTTCATTTGTAAAATACAAAATTATTGAAAAGACAACAATACCAATAAAACTTGCAGAAAGATAAAATTCTTTGATAAAAACAATTGGAACTTGATTAACAAACATATCTCTAAGTATTCCACCTCCAGTAGCAGTTAAGATACCTGCCAATAGAATTGCCAAAAAATTTAATCCAAAAACATTGTACGCAAAAGTTGCACCAATGATCGTAAATACACCCAATCCAATAGCGTCAAATTTCAAAAATAAATTCCAGTGTTTTTTTAAACGTGAATACAAAAAGAAAATTACAAGTCCAGATGCAATTGTAACTATAACATAGTTAGGATCTACAATAGAATTTGGAATTCTTCCCAAAATAACATCTCGAATAGTACCGCCTGCAACTCCAGTGATAGTTGCAAGTACTAAAATTCCTACAATGTCAAGTTTTTTCTCAATTGCTTTAAAGGCACCTGTAATTGCAAATGCCACAGTACCAAAAAGATCTAAAACATAAATAAAAAATTCAGAACTAAAAGAAATTTCTGTCAACAAATAGAAATGCAGTACAGAGGGTAATTAAGATTAATAAAAATAAAGATAAAATTAAATTGAAAAAATAAAGTTGCTTAGCCGAATAAGGATGATAATCCTTCCATGGCTGCTTCTTCGTTTTTAGGTTCTTCTTTCTTTACTTCTTTTGCAGGTGCATCTGCTGCTGCTGCTGCCGGTGCGGCTGCTGCTGCTACAGGTGCTGCTTTAACTGCCTCATCGATATTAACATCGGCTAAGGCTGCAACTAGAGATTTAACTTGGGCTTCATTAACTTCAGCGCCAGATGATTTAACAACTGAACTGAGGTTTGCCTCGTTAACTTCTTTTCCTAGTTTGTGAAGAAGTAATGCAGCGTAAACATATTCCATTGTAACATGAATTTCTTAGGGCATAATATAAAACTATGGAGAAGTTATGACTAAAATTAAATATCTAATTTAGAATTTTTAGACTTCTGCAAACAGCATATAGAGTTCGTCTTAGAGTTGGATCCGTTAAAGTATCCATTCTATTTTTTAAAATTCGTTTTGCTTCATCTCTTTCAGTACCAGGAGCCAAAGATAGAACATTGTTAATGAATTCAGGTAATGATTCACGTATCCAACCATCAAGCATTGCATAAATTTTTGGAGGAATAATATCACATTTATCAACATCAAGATCTAAAACTTCAGCAAAATTTTCAGATTCCACTCTATACACCAATGCTAAAACTACATTATCAGGAGTTGGGTGGTTAAGAATTTCATTAGATCTTTCACCAGTTTTACCTTGAGCTATTTTATTTTTGAGACCAATTGGATTTACAATAATACCAGTAACACCCACTTTTCTATCATCAACACCAGTTACAACAGCAAAAATAAAATCATTAAATTCTCCATTTTTTTTAATTGAAAAAATAGTAGCCCCTTCCTTAAGAGTAGGTTTACTTCCAAACATGATTAGGGTACCAGATAGATTGTATTTAATGTAATCATTAATCGACAATTCTTAATATTGGAAAATAATATCCTTCAACATTGGATAAAAATCAAATTTTAAAAGAATTTTCAGCAGATCCTGACAGATATTATAAAGTAAAATTATTTGAGGAGCAAGGATTTATCAGAAAAGCATGCACAAAATGTGGTAGATTCTTTTGGACTCTAGATGCAAACAGAACACTTTGTCCAGATGATGGTACTGATACATATTCATTCATTGGAGATCCACCAACAACAAAACGATTTGATTACACACAAGCTTGGAAACAAGTAGAAGAATTTTTTGTAAAAAATAATCATACTTCAGTTAGCAGATATCCAGTGGTATGCAGATGGCGTGATGATTTGTATTTTACAATTGCATCAGTGGTGGATTTTCAAAGAGTGATGGGTTCCAAGGTAGTCTTTGAATTTCCTGCAAACCCCCTAGTAGTTCCACAAACATGTTTGCGTTTTAATGATTTAGAAAATGTAGGAGTTACGGGTAGACACTTTTCTAGTTTTTGTATGATTGGGCAACATAGTATTCCAGAGAATGGAGGATATTGGAAAGATGAATGTGTGGATTTAGATTTTAGATTATTAACACAACAGTTTGGAATTAAAAAAGAAGAAGTAGTTTTTGTAGAAGATGTATGGTCAGGTGGCGGTTCATTTGGCTCATCATTAGAATATTTTGTTAGAGGATTGGAGCTTGGAAATGCAGTGTTTACAGAATTCCAAGGAGAGCTTGGACAACACACCACACTTGATCAAAAAATTATAGATATGGGTGCAGGACTTGAAAGATTTGCATGGATTACAAATGGTACTCCTACAGCATATGACTGCTGTTTTGGCCCAGTAAATCAGATACTCTTTGAAAAAATTGGAATAGATTCTAATTCTGAAATGCTAAAAAAATACTTTACAGAAATTGCAAAAGAGATTGATCATTTTGATGATCTAAATCAAGTAAGACGTCTTGCAGTAAAAAATGCAGGAATCACAGATGATCAACTAAAGAAAATAATAACTCCACTTGAAGGAATGTATCTAATTGCAGATCATCTCAGGACATTAATTTTTGCAATTGCAGATGGTGCATTGCCAAGTAATGTCGGAGGAGGATACAATCTTAGAATGATGTTGCGAAGAATCAATGGGACAATTAATCGATTGAATCTAAAATTAGACATTGATGAATTAATTGATGCACATATTGATTATCTCAAAGATACCTATCCAGAGTTAGATGAGAAAAGAGAAGATGTCAAGACAATTCTCAAGCTAGAATCTTCAAGATATGAGGAATCAAAGATTCACATGAAGAAAAAGGCAGAAAAGATTCGTGAGAAAGGTGCACCATCAGTGGATGAACTCATCACATTGTACGAATCAGATGGCATTACACCTGAATATCTCAAAGAAATTGATGCAATTTCTGAAATCCCGTCACAATTTTACACTAAACTATCTGACTTGCACCAGTCTGAAAAGAAAAAGGCAATCACAGAACTTCCGCTAGAAGAGTTACCAGAAACTGAAATGCTATTTTACAAAGACGACCCAATGGAGTTTGAGGCCAAAGTAATCAAGGTCTTAGGGGATCAAGTCGTACTAGATAGAACTTCATTTTATGCAAGAGGTGGAGGACAAGAACCAGATTTAGGAACCATAGCAGGATTCAATGTGATTAATGTAGATAAACACGCAAACATTATTGTTCACAAGTTAGAGGGAGGAATTCCAAAAGAAGGCGATACAGTACAATGTAAGGTAGATAAAACAAGACGTGCAAACATTACTAAAAACCATACCAGTACACACATCATCAATACATCATCAAGAGGAGTGTTAGGTTCTTGGATTTGGCAACACTCTGCGTTTAAAGATCATGATCATGCTAGGTTGGATATAACACATCATTCATCATTAACTGATGAGCAAGTAAAACAGATTGAAGATGCAGCTAATCAAATGATAAAAGAAAATTATCCAGTAAATATTGACTATTACGACAGAGGAACTGCAGAACAAAAATATGGTTTTAGAATTTATCAGGGCGGTGTAGTTCCAGTAAAGTCAGTTAGAATTGTATCAATTGAGGATAAAGATATTGAAGCATGTGGTGGAACACATGTAAAGAGAACCGGAGATATAGAACTAATCAAAATTACAAAAACCAAAAGAATTCAAGACGGTGTAGTTCGTATAGAATTTGTTTCAGGACCAACAGCTTTTCAATATGTAAAAGACCAAGAAGAAGAATCAAAGAGACAAGCTGCAGATGACATTGCAAAAGAAAAATTAGAGAAACAAAGAGAAGAAAACAAAGAGAAGTCAAGAGAACAAATTCCAATTTTACTAGAAAAGATTCTAGCTGGCCAATCAGGAGAACTAGATGAGATTATAATTAAAAATAAAATCTGTTTTACTTCCAGTCCAAACTATGATGATTATTTCCACCAAAACTTTGGCAAAAAGCTAGTTGCCAAAGACGGTACAGCAGCATTTTGTGGAATTTTTGAAGCAGGTCCAACAATACGAGTAATGATATTTGCAGGTGAACAATCAGGAGTAAATGCAGGCAATATTGCCAAGGAGATATCCTCAATTTTAGGCGGTTCAGGTGGCGGTGATGCTAAATTTGCTCAAGGCGGAGGTAAAGACACATCTAAAAAAGACGCTGCAATACAAAAAGCAAAATCAATGATTTTAGGATGATATTATGACGATTAACTGGAATGAAATAGAAACTAAATGGCAATCTAAATGGAACGAGTCAAAAGACTTTGAGACAAATCCAAATGAGAAACCAAAAAAATTTATCACAGTAGCTTATCCATATCCAAACTCTCCACAACACATCGGACATGGAAGAACATACACACTAGCTGATGTTCATGCAAGGTTTTACAGAATGCAGGGGTATAACGTATTATTCCCAATGGGATTCCATTATACTGGAACTCCAGTGTTAGGAATGGCAAGAAGAATTCAAGCTGGAGAAAAAGAAATCCTTGATGGATTAAGAAATGTATACCATGTTCCAGAAGAAAACATCAAAACATTTGTTGAACCAATAAAGATTGCAGATTATTTCCATGAAGAAATAAAATCTGGAATGATAGAGATGGGATATTCAATTGATTGGAGAAGAGAGTTCACAACCATAGTTCCAGGGTATCAAAAATTTATTGAATGGCAAATTACAATACTAAAAGAAAATGGTAAAATTATTCAAGGGAGTCATCCAGTTGGTTGGTGTCCTAAAGATCAAAACCCTGTATCGCAACATGATACAATGGGAGATGTTGAACCAAAAATTGATGATAAAAATTTCCTAGTTAAATTCAAGTTTGGTGAATTTATTTTTCCAGTTACAACATTAAGACCTGAAACAATTTTTGGCGTAACTAATTTGTGGGTCAATCCAAATGTAACATACAAAAAAGTTTCAGTAGATAATGAAACATGGATAATATCTGAACAGTGTGCAAAGAAAATAGAATTCTTTGAAAAAGAAGTCAAAATAATTGGCGATATACAAGGTAGTGAAATTATTGGAAAATACGCTACTACACACAATGGAGCAGAGATTCCAATTTTGCCTGCAGAGTTTGTAGAGCCTGGAATGGGAACAGGCCTTGTAATGTCAGTTCCAGCTCACGCTCCAAAGGATTACCAGGCATTAATGGATCTCAAGGCTAAAAATCATGAATTAGCAGTCAAAATTAAGCCTATTCCAATTATTGTTACTCCAGGGTATGATGTATTTCCTGCAAAACAGATTTGTGAAAAATTAGGAGTTTCAAACCAAACAGATGAAAAACTAGAAGAGGCTACAAAAGAATTGTATCTCAAAGAATTCACAGATGGAAAGTTAAATGAAAAATGTGATATTTTTAATAATGAAAAAGTGCAATTTGGTCGAAATAAAGTAAGAGAATGGTTACAAGAAAATAATCATTTAGAAAAATTCCCAGTACTTGAAAATTCCCCAGTACATTGTAGATGTGGTGCAGAATGTGTTGTTAAAATATTGAACAATCAATGGTTTTTGAATTACGGAGATGAAGAATGGAAAGAACTTGCGCGTAATTGTTTTGATGAAATGAATATCTTACCAAATAAAATTACAACAGAGTTCAAAGAGGTAATTGATTGGTTACATGAGCGAGCTTGTGCAAGACAACAAGGACTAGGAACAAAACTTCCATGGGATAAAGATTGGATTGTAGAATCACTTTCTGATAGTGTGATATACATGGCATACTATACAATTTCACGATTTGTAAATGATGGAACTGTTAATCCTGATAGTTTAACTCGAGAACTATTTGATTACATATTATTAGATAAAGGAGACATCGCACTAGCTGCAAGTACTTCCAAGATTACAGAGGACACAATTAATACAATGAAAAAAGAATTCCAATATTTCTATCCAGTAGATTCAAGACATTCAGGGCGAGACCTAGTTCAAAATCACTTGTCGTTTTTTGTATTAAATCACGTTGCAATATTTGAGAAAAAATATTGGCCAAAAGAAATTGTTGTTAATGGTAGTGTAATGATGGATGGTGCAAAAATGAGTAAGAGTATGGGAAATATTATTCCACTACGAACTGCAATCAGAGAACACGGTGCAGACCCAATTAGATTAGCTATCATATCATCAGCTGAATTACTTCAAGATGCTGATTTTAACATGGAATCAGTTTATGGTATTTCAAACAAGATTGAAGCGTTACTAGAGGAGTGTTCCAGGCTCAAAAAGGGTACAATTGGAGAATTACAAGCTGAAGATAGGTGGATTTTATCAAAAACCCAGAGCATGATTTTACAAATTACAGAAGCTGTGGAGAAAATGAGATTGCGTGAAGCGTTACAGGATATTTTATTTACATTTGAATCTGATTTGGATTGGTATCACAAAAGGGTACAAGCTAAAGAAAGAAAAGACGTATCAGGAATATTACATTACATCAATTCTATTCGTGTTGCAATGTTATCCCCATTTGCACCGCATGTAGCAGAAGAAATGTGGCAGAATCTTGGAAATGACGGATTAGTATCAAAGTCAGCATGGCCAGAGTTTTCTAAAGAGAAACTAGATGTCACATCCATTCAATCCGAAGAATTGTTAAAAGGAACCATAAATGATATTGCAAATATTCTCAAAGTTATAAAAATCACTCCAAAGAAAATTGTAATCTATGTAAATTCGGATAGTATGAAATCAAAAGTTTATCGCAAGATATTAGGAATAATGGTAGGTGGACAAAACAACATGGGAGTTGTAATGAAGGAATTAATTGCAGATCCTGAAACTACAGAAGCTAAAAAAATGCCAGACTATATTCAAAAAGTAATCAAGGATTTGCATTCTGAATCTGAAGAAATTAAAACTATGAAACTTGAATCAGATTCATTTGATGAAAAAGAATTCCTTTCATCAGAGTTAGCAAGTATTGGAAAGAAAGAGTTTGGTGTAGAGATTGAAGTGTATTCAGAATCAGATGATGACATTTATGATCCAAAAGGAAAGGCAAGACATGCCCGTCCTTTCAAGCCTGCAATTTTAATTGAATGATAATTAATAATTTTTTAACCCCAATAACCAAAGGATACAGTAACATGAAACAAAGAACAAAGGATCAAATTCTAAATTATCTTCATAATTGTTATTCACAAAATGTGAATGCTGTTGTAACATTATCACAAATTGGCGCACATCTTGGAATAAAGGGGACCATCATAAAGCCAATTTTACTAGATTTAAAAAAAGATGGTTTTGTGGGTGCATCTCGCAGTGAAATAGGAGAATCAGGATATCAAATTATTTCTAAAGGGTTGGACAAAAATAAATCTAAACTTTCGAAATTAAAAGGAAATAATGAATCAGATCAAACAAATAAAAAATAGAATTATTTCTTTTTTATTTTCTTATCCCAGTAAGGACTTTTGCAGCTAGCACATCTTAGAATTTTTTTAAAAAAATAAAAAAAAGAATATTTGAAAATAATCAAGTTTAAAATTAATTAAACGAAACTAGTCTAAATCTTCTACTTTTGTTGTTTTTTCTGATAACATTCTTTACAATATACTGGTCTGTCTGCTGCTGGTTCAAAAGGAACTTCAGTTTCTTTTTTACATTCAGCACAGGTACATTTGTACATTTTTCTGTCTTCGGACATGGTTCACAGAAAGTTATTTCCTATAAGAACAAACGTATTGCAATTTTGATTTTTTAACAATCAGTACTGTAGAATATTTCAAATCACTAGAAAAATCATAACTAAATGATAATTTGATTCATTTTTTTGAAATGGTTTATGAAATATTACATAAAGGCAAACAAGTAATATCTTGAAATTAATATCCACTGGAAATTTTGAATATTTGTAAATAATTTGTAATTATACTTGGGAAATTAGTAGTGATTTTTACACGTTGAGCAAACATATGCAATCTTAGTTTCTAAATCATAAGAAATGTTGACTTTAGATAGTTCAACTATAGTAAATCCTCTACAAATCTTACAAACGCCTTGCAACAGTACTGATTGTAAAATTTAGAGTTAACCACATATGTCAAAATTTGGTTCGATCAAAGTCACAGATAATTTACTCATAAAATTAACTAGTTTTTTAGATATAGACTCACATGATTAAAGAAATAATCGGGTTTATCTGGGAATTAATTTCAGGACAATAATATTAGAATTAATTTTCAATATCTAAATCAACATGAACTTGTGTAATACATGAATTAAGTTGCTCCTCATTACCAAGCCAGGTTTCACGACAATTCTGAATTTGTTCTTCATAGGTATCCCAAAACTGATTACTTTGAAGTAAAGAATTTTTTCCATCCTTTGCCATGCGATAAACTTCTAATCCGGTAAACCCCTCATACCTTACAATCATTTTTTCATGAGATTCCTCAAATCTTTTTAATTCAATGTAACATGTTTCTTGAGAATAGCCAGATAGTTCTTCACATTGTTTTATTTTCTGCTGTAGTTCATAGAATGACAACTCCAGGTTTCTCAACTCTCGTTCTTTAACAAAATCACCATAATCAGCAGTAGCTATAATTCCAATGAATATACCAACTACAATCACCATTGCAACTACAGCGATTGTTTTCATAATGTATGGCTATTCCTCATAGATATTATCCCTTTTTGAAAAATACACGCCAATAATACTCTCTATTAGTGATTATTTCTATTTAAAAATAATGGAAAGTGATAGATTATCTGAATGGTTTGTTCCAAAATTTGGTTCTCGAAATTTTAGATTATCAATAGGAATTTTGTTTTTACCTTATACGGGAATGGTGGTGTCATTTGCAATATGGGGTTCTCTTTCAGTAGAACATGATCTTAATCGAATAGTATCTATTAGTTTACTCTACTTTTTTGCAATTGGAATAGCAGCACATTGTCTTGATGCATTAGGAAGTAAAAAAAAACCGTGGGGCCACATATCACATACAAAAATTTGGATTGTGTCAATTATTTCATTAGCCATATCTTTTTCAATTGGGTTGCATTATGCATTTTTAGATTCATGGTTATTATTTCCAATAGGAATAATCGAAGGATTTTTTCTTTTTGCATATAATCTGGAATTATTCAAAGGGAAATTTCACAATAACACGTCATTTGTGATATCATGGGGGATTATGCCTGTTTTTGCAGGAGCTGCAATTCAATCAAACACAATATCAATTGAAACAGTAATTTTATCTGCAATTGCAGGTTTTGTAAGCTATATCCTGATCATTACATCAAAAAAATATAAAATTCTAAAACAGCAAAATGCAAATTATAAAATATATTATAAAAAAGAAACAATGCTCAAAATTATAACATCTACTGTGATAATGGGTACAGTTTTATTTTTTTTCACAACATACCTTTAATTCATTAAAACATATCATACCATATTGAATAAAATTAAAAATTTGTTAAATAAAATACTAGATGCTCCTGTAGGTCAAGTTGAAATGATTTTAGGTGAAGCACTAAATTGTAAAATTAAATTACAAGTCATAGAACAAAATAAAAATTCTTCAGGCCAATTTGTGAGAAATATTTCAATCACGGTAGAAGAATTTCCAGTGATAAAAGCTAACGTAAAATTTGATTCTACAGTCTTGCCTGAATTAATTGTAACAGAACTTTTAAAGAAAAAACGGGGAATTGGAACAATTCTCAATATGAATAACATCAAAGCTACCAGAAAAATGCTGTCATTAAATCAAAATGAAAATAGTGCATTAAGAGAATATGAAATTATCCATAATCAAATAGTGTGGTTTACCATAATTGAAGAAATAAAGTTAGGCAGTCTTGGTTCCAACAATAATAGATGAAGTGCCCCAAGTGAAATCTTGTCTGTGAACTGTCATTCCATAATCTCTCATAGTTTCTTCATATTCTTTAACCCAATTTGTTGCCCTTATCAGAGAAGGTAGATCAACAAATACATTTTTCCAGTTAGGAATAAAAAATCCTAGAAAATAAAGTACTTTAAAATACAAATTCCACATTTTTCGTACAAAGAAATTTTTTGGATATGTAAAATCATGTAAAATTATTTTCCCATCTACATTTAGATGTTCAATACAATTTTTTATCAAAATTTTAGATGTACAATATTTTGGCAGATAAGATGTGGTAATACAATCAAATTTTTTTCCTAGATTAAGTTTTTCAGCATCTTGATTTACAAAAGAGATATTTGGATATGACATTAATTTTTTTTTTGCTTTTTCAAGATAGTTTTTAGTAATATCCACACCAGTAATTTTGGCTTTCGGTAATTTTTTTGCAATTTGTTTTGTAAGGATTCCAGTACCACACGCAAGATCTAATACTGTTTTTTGATCAGATAATTGTTCTAAAATCTTATTTTTCCAAAGAGAATCTTTTCCAAAAGTAGTCCAATGAACTATATCATCATATGAATTAGAAGTATCGTTAAAAAATGTAGGAACCAAATCTTTTGGGTTTTTCTTAATCATCATTATGTAATATCATCCATAGATTTTATCCCTTTTTAAAAAATAAAAAACAAAACCGGCGGGCTTAAGATCAATACCAAAGAGGTGATCCGATGAGAGCCCATGTCACTTAAGATCAGAAAATATTCTTTCCTGATGACAGTGATTTTTTCTTAAGATCTGAAACTATTGTTTACAGATGACAGACTTGGTCTTGTAATTATCTTAAGGTGATTTTTGTATATAAAAAAAACGACTAATTTGTACTAGTGGTAATTGATACTAACTAGTGCCACAAATTTAAATTCCAGATAGTCTATTTATTAGAGATAGAGAATGCAAATGTATCTTGAAAATTGCTGTAATGGGAATGGGTGTAGCAGGCTCTTATCTAATGGCCAGACTAAAAGACTCAGAACATGATGTAACAGGATATGAGAGAAGTATAGAGGAGAAACATGATTCAATTTGTGCATGGGGAACAATAAAATCAGAACTATCAGTAATGTGTAAAAAAACTGGAAGAGATTTTGATAACTTTCTAATTCATGACGGAAAACAAATGCATGTAAAAATGAATGATGATGTTAAATTTGATATTGGGTTAAAGGGATTATGTACGTATAACAAATTAGGATTAATCAAAGATTTCATTAAAGATTCCAAAGTAATGTATGGTAAAGCTCCAAAACTAGAAGAGTTAGAAAAAGAATATGACATGATAGTTGATTGTACTGGATTTAACAGAATGTATTTACCAAAAATGAAAGAAGATTTCTTTTTACCAACTTATGAATACAAAGTAGAATATGAAGACAAAGTTCCATTTGATGACTTTTACATTGAGCCATTTCCAGGAATGTCAGGTTACTTTTGGTATTTCCCACTAGGTGGTAAATTTGCACATATTGGTGCAGGTGATTACAATAAAGATCACATAAAGGCAACAGATAGATTTTTGAAAAAACATGGCGGTAAAATTGTTCAAACAAAAGGTCGTCCAATTAGATTAGCAACTCCAAATAAATGCAAACCATACTATTCAGGTAAAGTAGTTGGTGTTGGAGAATCAATTGGTACAGTCTATGCTCTACTTGGTGAAGGAATTATTCCATCAATGCAGTGTGTGGATATATTTCTTGAAAATATGCATGATTTCAAAGCATATGAAAAAGCAGTTGAGAAACACTACAAGGTATATGCCAAAGTCTTTAATTTTGTACATGCAAAGATTCAGAAAAACTTTAGTTTCCTAAAGGCATTACCGGACTTTATTGCAATTTTCTTATACATGAAAAAGAATGAAGAAAGATTTGGAATGCATATCAAAGTTGCAGATTTACTAAAAGTTGCTAAAGCATAATAAGAAACTTAAAGATTTTTTGTAAAGAAAATACTAGAATCTTCAAATCCCAAATGCTTGTAAAACTTGTGGGATTCAATACGTTGATTTCCAGATTCTAATCTTATTCTATGACATTTTTTCTCTTTTCCAAGTTCAATTGAGAAATTAATTAGTTTTTTTCCAATTCCTTTAAAATGATAATTTTGTGAAACAATCAGTTCAGGAACATACATTTCAAATGTATTTTGATTTAGTCTAGATAGAAATATTATACTTATCATACCAACAATTTTTGAATTTTTAATTTGAGCAACTAGAATTTTTTTGTTGTCTTCTTGCATGTAGTTTTCCAGTAATTTTGTAAATTTTGCGAGTTCATTATCGTTTTGTGGTTTTGGTCTTT
>Ga0209709_10002936_pt1 | contig 14446 bp, 4 predicted proteins | sample ArcticOcean_MG_C_2_FD_187435 | JGI IMG/M metagenome (GOLD analysis project Ga0209709, IMG submission 187435) | Marine microbial communities from western Arctic Ocean - ArcticOcean_MG_CB4_136 (SPAdes) (version 2) | ecosystem: Environmental > Aquatic > Marine > Oceanic | place: Arctic Ocean... | reverse complement strand
CTATAAATTCAGGAAGTTTTGTTGATGTTTATTTTGGTGAAATAATTAATTTAAGCAAAGATGTTTATGGAGCTCCTGGACTTTTAAATAAATTAAAATATATTTTTTACCCTCCTGGGTGGAACCATGATGGAAACCATCAAACTGCTAAAATAATTAAAGCCGAATACCTAAAGACTAATTAACGATTCCGTCAACTTTACTGCTTAGATTTTAGTTTTAAAAAAAAAAATTGTTTTTTTGCCTAAATTAAATTCGCCTTCACTTTCTAACACCAAAAAATGGCACTTAATAACCGAGAAATAAGTAATAAAGTAAGAGTCTACCACCGCTATTTAGGGTTCTTTTTAACGGGTATTATGTTTATGTATGCATTAAGTGGAATAACTCTTACGTTTAGAGATAAAGAGTATTTTAAAAAAGAGGTTTTTATTGAAAAAGTCATTGAAAAAAATTTAAAAGAATTGCCTCCACCGGGGCGTGGTGTGAAAAATGTAGAATACAATAAAACTACAGGAGAACTTAAGTACATTCAAATGCAACCTCCAAAAATATTGGGTATGATTGAAAAAATGCATAAAGCGACTTCGTCAACACCTCTTTATTTTTTAAATGTATTTTTTGGTGTTGCGTTACTCTTTTTTGTGTTTTCTTCGTATTGGATGTTTCTACCGCAAACAAATGTTTTTAGAAAAGCGATTTACTTTACCCTTGGTGGAATTGCACTTTCTTTACTAATGATATTGATATAATTAAGTAAATTTTTTAAGTTAAAACGCTAATTAATAGATTTTTAAACTAAATTTATGGTATAATTAATTTTATGTGAATGTTTAGATTTTCTTTTCTTTTTATCGCAGCCTCTTTTTTTATAAGTTCTTCATTTACAAGTCCTTTATCAAGTGAAGAAACCAATGAAGACTTTGTTTATCTATGTAATAAACCTGGGCAAAAATGTTATTATGTAATACCATGTCAAGAACTCAGAGAAACTTGTAATAAAGTGAATGGAAAATCATTTAAAGTTCCTTTAAGCAGAGCCCTTCAGATGAAGCGAAAAAAATGTTCTTGTGATAGTGAAGTAAATAACTAGTCCTGTTACTCTTCAGGAGTTGATACTTCAGCCTGGGCTGCACTTCCAGAATTTTCTAATCTAAACCTAAGGGTTAATTCATGTGTTTTCACACCTAAATTTGACATAGCAGATCCTATAGAGGTTTCATAAGCATACCCAACATCCAAGAAGTCCTTAATCTTAATAAAACTTACTATCCCCATAGCATTATTGGTTCTATAGGAAATCCCTATATCTAAAAATTGTTTAAATCCTACCATTCCTAAAAACTCTGAAGTTGCTTTTAGATCTTCAACTGAACGAATAAGTAAACTTGGTTTAATACTTAAAAAATCATTTAACTTAAAAATTGCGCCAGTGGCAATATAAGAGTGTACTTTATCAGTTGAGGTTGCAGAAAAATCTATTTCATTTGAAACTGAAAAAAGACGTGGTATCGATAGTGATAACCAAAAGGATTCCGACTGAAGCAAGGCACCTACTCCGAGGTTGGGGTTTACTCGTGAAAACAAGCCTTGTGCAGGATCAATTCCCGAACCTGAACTATTGAGTCCTAATAAGTCTGCTTTATAAAAGGTAGCGCCCCCTTTTAGTCCTAAAAATAGGTTAGTGTTTTGCGTTATACTTAAGCGATATGAAAAGTCAATATAGGTAGATGTATTTCTCTCAACAAAAAATTTACTAGAGCTAATTGATACTCCTAATCCTACATTATTTTTTCTTTGAGAAGAAAAGGTAATAATTTGATTTTTTGGAGAATTTTCAACAGCATTCCATTGGTTTCTTGAACTAATGGCAACCATGTTTTGTGATTCAGCCCCTGCATAGGCCGGGTTTATTAAGTTCATTTGATACCTGAAACTGGTCAAAAAGGGTTCTTGTTGTGCCGTTACAAATAGTGGGAAAAATAATAGAAATAAGACGTGTTTTATATTCATAACACTAGCGTGTTAAAAATACCCATCCTTGATAATCTACAGAGCCATTTCCGTCTGCATCAACCCTGTATAAATAACTAGCTTTGGGAAGCGGTTGCCCATTGTTTGTTCCTCCCCAGTCATTTGCATATTGTTGCTGACTAAAAATTAAATTACCTGTAGCATCATAAATCCATACTTGATTATTACCATAGCGTTGTAATTCTCCAATAGTCCACGTATCATTAACACCATCTCCATTTGGGGAAAAGAAATCTGGGAAAATTAAAGCAAAATGTGATTGATTATCTAAAAATTCTTGGTCTGGGTTAAACAGTTCAGGAGCATTGTCAAAACTATTTGGAATACCATCTCCATCTAAATCAGCATCTATAGCGTCTGGAATAAAGTCTGAATCTAAATCTGCAGGAAAATCTGAGGCATCTAAGGGATCTGTTCCAATGGCTATTTCATCAAAATTAGAATACCCGTCATTGTCATTGTCTTCATCGCTGTTGTTTCCAATAGAATCATTATCAGAATCGAGCCATTCATTTGGATTAAACGGAAACGCATCTTGACTGTCTTCCACACCATCATTATCATCATCTGTATCTGCATTATCTCCAATACCATCTCTATCATTGTCTGAAGATTCATTTGGATCATTAGGGAAAAGATCTTGTGAAATATAGTTTTCTTCCCAGTTTACAGAAAAATCATATACCCCATCATTATCATCGTCATTATCAGCATTGTCTGGAATACCATCTCCATCAGAATCAATCCATTCATTAGGATTATTAGGGAATTGATCATCTTCATTTAGGTAACCATCATTGTCAATATCACCATCATAAAAGTCTAAAATTCCATCTGAATCAATATCGGTTGGAAAGCTTCTAAAATCAAACTGATCTGTTCCAATAGCAATTTCATCTGCATCTACGAATCCATCACCATCTGAATCAATAAAACGAGCATCATAGGAAATTGATCCTGAAGATTGAACTTCTTCTACTGATAATGAACCATCTTCATCTACTAAGACTTCAAATAGTGCTTCTAAATTTAATCCTTCCCAGTCGGTTGCTCTAATGATTACTTGATAAGGTACATTGGCTTTACTAGTGGAAGTGTTATAGTAAAGTTTTTGGTTTTTGATCTCAAACTTTCCAGCATTTGGAGAATTAGATGGTACTGTTACGGTAATGATATCATCTTGATCTGGATCGGTAACAGTTATATTCGCTATAAACTGTTCTCCTTTTGAAGTAAGCTTATTACTTAAGTCTGTTAGGTTAATACTAGTGGGCTTTTCATTAACATCAACGACATCAAAATCATAAGGTGTATCAGAAGTTTTAAGGGCAGAATTACCACTAGGCTCAATCGCAGATTTGCCCTTGAATCCGGTTTTTTTCTTTTTTACTTTCCATTTACCAACATTGAGTTTTTTGGTATTGGGAGAGTCTTTAGTGCTAGATGAATATTTAGAAGTTGAACTGTTTGGTTTTTGGACCGTTCCTTTTTTAGAGGTATCTCCATTAAATTCAAAGTTTAAAACCGTATCAAGATAATTTATTAGTTCAGCAGTTGCAATAAGATATTCTCCACCATTCAATGTTTGAACAATACCTTTTGATTCTGAAAGGTCTGTATCCCAAACAATATCGTCTCCTTTGACCTTTCCAAGGGCACCAAGTTGTCCAAATTTACGATACCCCCAACCATAAGGCTTATCATTTTGATCAAGTGCTACTTGGAATCTAAAGCCACCTAAATTTGATTTCCAGTTAATATTACCTTTTACGAGTGTTGGTATGTTTTTATCAGAATAATCACCTACAGCAAGAGTTCCTAGGTCATTATCCCCCCATGCATACATTGAATTGTCACTTGCAATGGCAAAGCTAACCTCCGCAGAGGCGTCAACGCTTGTAAATGTTTTGGTTACAGAATCAGTAACGACTGGACCTAGTGCTCTAGGCTCATTTATAATATCCCATTTACCTAGATTCACTCCCAAGCCTAATTGGTTCTGAGTATTGGCTCCCCAAGAATATAATGCCCCTGAATCTGTTAAGGCAACTACATGATGTAATCCCATAGATATTTCATTCCAATTATTACCTTCAGGGAAAATTTCGACTAAATCATTAATGAACCCTGGATAACAATCAACAGATAGTTTTGCTTGAGTATTAGTTACAGTAAAAGAACTAGAAGATGTATTTGAATTTTGTAATTCAGTGGTAATAAAAAAGGATTGATTATAAATATTTTCTATTAAAATAGAGGTTGTATTTGTGACTGTTAACATAAAGGATCCAGAGTCAATTCTATCAGATGTTTCAATCGCAATTTTAATATTAGCAACTGCATCAGCACTGTTATCAGCAGAAGCTTCAATTCTACTACCACTAATATTAATGGTGTAAGTAGCTGTTCCAGAAATATTCTCAACGGTATCAGCAAAACTGATTGGACCAGAAAAAAGAGTTGAGGTTGATTTGTCTGTAATTGAAAAAGAATATTTGTTTTGCTGATAAGCATTTGATTTGAAATGCAAAGTAGAACTTCCCGACCCCGTTGGTATTACAGTTAAAGAAAGTGCATTTGCTAGGGTTTGATTTGCATCAAATAAAGTTTTTAAATCATTTACAAAGTTTGCTGAGCTAGTGACATTTGTCACTGTTAGACTAATATCATTTGCTTTTATTGTAATCGTTGCGTTTCCTGTTATTTGACCAACTTCAAAAACAGTTTCCTGGTACTGGTTTGGATGAGTAATAGTAAGTTTTTCAATCTGATTTCTTGGCTCAGGACACGGATTCTGAGTCAATACTCTATTCCAATTTGCTCCTGCACCCCATATAGAGCCATCCGTCTTTTCAATCATTATATTGAGCTCACTGTTCATAAAATCATGAAAACGAGACCAATCTGAATATTTTCCAATTTTTCTGGGTACGGTTAAAGGGAACCATGATCCTGTGTAAAAATTAGCACCTGCACCCCATAATTCACCATTAGTTTTAATGTAAACAAAACCTCCATTTATGGGTGAAAAGCCACCTACTTCTTTCATCTGACTTCTGTTGACTCCCGCTACTTGTGTTGGTGTTGAAACATATTCACTTTTAAAACCTAATCCTAAATCAAAGTTTTTATTTTTACCCCACGCCCAAAGTGTTCCGTCGGCTTTAAAGGCATAAACATGCTCAGCAATTGCATAAACTTCATCCCATCCTTCCGTTTCTATTTTTTTAGCTTCAAAATTTTCTGCTTTAGTATCACGAGTACCTCTTCCTAATTGAGCATATAAATTATCGCCATAAGCCCAAATTGATCCTTGGTCTGTTATGATTTGAGTTTCCGTCTCAGTAACTCTTACCTCTTTAATGTCACCCGTAATTTCATCCCAATCTAACTCTTGTGGGGTATTATCATTGGTTGCTCCTGTACCTAATTGTCCTTGGTCATTAGAACCAATCATTCTGAGTTTTCCATCTTTATTTATTATTCCGGCTTGCTGATCCCCAGCTGAAATTTGAGTGATTTCACCTAGATAAATATTTGGCTTAGAAAAAGTTTCATAAGTAGTTGGTTTCCCTTTCCCTAATTGACTACTTAAATTCCTACCCCAACTATAAAATGTTCCGTCTGTTGAATACCCTATTCCAAACTTGAATCCTAAGGAAATATCTTTCCATATTTCATTTGGTCTAACCCGAGTGGGTGAAGAAATAACAAATCCATATTCCTCCCCATTTTCCCATGCTTTAAGAGATTTATTATCATGAACAGGGAGTGATCCGTAGTTTAAACCCCAAACATAAAGTTCCCCATTTGAATTAATTGCTGCATAAGAAGCACCTATTTGTCCAAGGTTCCAAGTACTTATTTTATTCCAGTTATTGGAATTTCCTATTTGATTTAAGCTAAATAAGGATGCGGTATACTGGCTTTTAGTTTGTATTCTGGAATCAAATCCATTATAATCATATGAATCTATAACACCATCACCATCTGAATCAGGGTTATCTCTTTCTGTGCCATAATAACGTTCCCACCAATTTAATAAATTATCACCATCCATGTCAACATCTGGATGATCCGAAATAAAATCTAAATCTAAATCTTGATGTCCTCTTTTATCAAAAACGGCTTGATCCCATCCATCATCAGCTCCATCTCCATCAGAATCCCTATCATACTTATTAATTAACGGATCACCTAAATTATAGCCACTGGGAAGAAATTCATAATTTAAAGGATTTCCTTCATCGGCATCTTGGGTAGTCGTTGAGCCTAATACTGGATCATCACCATCACCATTAGTATTAGTAAGAACAATAGGGAAAGTAAAAGTTTTCCCAGCTAATGACTCAACAAGTAGCGTGGTTCTAGCTGCATCATAAGTTGCTGTAATTGAAGTAATTGCGGTAATAGGAATCACAAAGGCTTGTAAAATTTCCGCATAAGTATCAGTAGCACCAACTTTAACAACAGGAACATTAACAGGGGTTCCATTTATTGTGATTCTGTAACTATCTGCATCATCAAGATTAGCTTCTGTTCCAGTAAATGAAAATTCAGTTATTTGAGATATTTCATTTTCATTTTGAAAAGTATCACCATCTATATTATCAAAATCTATGATTTCATCATGGTCGTCAATATCGTTATCATCACCATCTAAATCATATGCAACATTTTCTCCATTATCACCAGTATAAATTACTCCTAACCAATTATAAAAAGGTCTCCACATTCCTTTAGTGGCCTTATATAAATCTCTTTTTTTACCAACACTGGCAGCATTCCAAGTAGTTTGAAATAAAGCTGAAATATAATTTTCAAAACTGTCTGGTAAACCATCCCGATCTGAATCCTGGGGTATGTCTTTAAAATCATCATAAACTAATGGATCTAAATCCCAAAGATTTAATTCATTACCCTTTATTTCAACAAAATCATTTAAATGGTCATTATCATCATTATCATCTTCGTTATTACCCTGGCCATCACCGTCTGAGTCTAACCACTCTAGTGGATTAGTAGGGAAATGATCTATACCATCCTTGTAAGTATCACCATCTGTATCTGATTTTAAAGGTGAGGTGCCTATTTTTTCTTCGTACCTGTCAGACATAAAATCTGCGTCTTGATCTAAAGTAGGTTTGCTGGAAGCATCTAACGGATCTGTTTTACTAAATGCCTCATCTAAATCACTAAAACCATCTCCATCATCATCACGATCTACATTATTTCCAATTTTATCCCCATCTGTATCAAACCACTCATCATGCCTTAAAGGAAAAACATCTATTCTATCATCATATCCATCCCAATCCGAGTCAGCATTATATTTATCTGTTCCGTTATTATCCTCGTCTGTATTTGAAATTAAGTCCCCATCTAGATCTGTATCTACTAATGTTACAGCGTCAGGACCATACCACCCCTCATCATTATAATCAGGATCATAATTTCCGTCTCCATTTGTGTCAACAATTGTAAAGTCAGGAATACCATCTCCATCACGATCTTTAAATGAGTTTATGTCTAAGGGCATTTCATCCCATTCATCACCTCTCCAATCACCATCTGTGTCCCAGTAAAAAGGGTTAGTTCCCATGGCTATCTCTTTGGCGTCTGAGAGTCCGTCATTATCGTCATCTAGGTCCTCATTATCTCCAATATCGTCCCAGTCACTATCGTACCATTCATTTTTATCGTCTGGAAATCTGTCTTCATTTTGCTGTGAACAAAAACTTGTTGCTATATTAATTACACCTCTCCACTCCCAGGTTTGAATGTGAATTTGAGCTCTTGCGTCATTCCCTTTAATTATTAAAGATGTTCCTGAAACAGAAGCACTAATTTGCTCAACACCAAGTGTATTTTGACCATCATAACCCCAATCTTTAAATTCTATTGAATTATAATTTTGATTAATTTCATTTGCAAACTGAGAAAGAAGTGAAGTTGCAGAAATTGATGATACCGTCGTTATTTTTATTTCAGCTCTATTTTCCCCATTATTATATCCTTCAATAAAAATTTTATATGATTCTCCTGCAATTGTTTGTGATACAGTTCCTACTACTTTAATTGTTTCTATCCAATTCCCGTCAGCATCATGAGACTGAAATCCAATCCCTTCGCAGCCGTCTGAGAAACCATCGCCATCAGAGTCTTGATTGTTTGGGTTTAATCCTAAACTTATTTCTCGAAGATCTGGTAATCCATCATTGTCATCATCATCATCATTATTTTCATCGCCTCTAAAATCACCATCAAAATCTACAGATTCTCGGTCATTCCATGGAATGCCATCTAGATTATCATTAACACCATCAGAGTCTGTGTCAACCATATAGGGATTTGATTTTGAATATAAATTATATCCAGCACCTGAATATTTAGGTTCTTTAGGGGTTAACTCGTAAATATTCGTAAGACCGTCTCCATCAATATCGGTATCGGCATTATCACCAAATTCGTCTCCGTCGGTATTCCAAAATTCACTTGGATTATTTGGAAAGGCATCTATCAACAATTCACCCTTTAGTTCACTCTGAGTCCTTCCTTCTCCGTAAAAATAAAAATTGCCATGACCCTTATTAGGATCTCTTTGAGCAAAGAATTCACTCTTCCAATTCCAATCTCCATGATTATCAGATAGAATTAATTGTGTTCCATTAACGACTGTTCTAAAAGCATTAACATGAAGGTTTTTATTGGAATCATTTCCACTTATAATTAATTTAGTTGAAGAAACGATTGAAGAAAATGATTCAGTTAGAGTGCTTCCGTTTTCAATGTATTGAACACTTCCCAAACTGTTGATTTGACTATTAAAATATTGTAATATGTCACTTGCCGTAGATGTAGTTCTGACAGTGTAACTCAATTCTTTTTTATTAACCCCATTATTGTATCCTTCAAGCTCCATTTTATATTCATCTCCCAGCTGAGGCTTGGCAGATAAGGAGAGTATATTAATTGTAAGGTTCCAATTCACAGATTCATCTCTTTGAGGGTACTGCCATCCATCACTTACGCCGTCATTATCGGAATCCCAATCATTTGGATCTGTTGCAAGTTTAGCACTACCATCAGCATTTGTAGTGCTTAATTCATATCCATCAGAATAACCGTCATTATCTGCATCCTGACCTCCATCTGCAGGAGTAAAAACTAATGGGTTAGGATCATCAAAATCCAAGAAATTATCTCCGTCTTTGTTATCATCTAAGCTATCTCCAATACCGTCATTATCAGTATCTAAATGGTCTCTGGCGTCAAAAGGTACCCCATCGTTTGCATTTAAGTAACCATCTCCATCAATATCTGTATCCGTATTATCACCTATACCATCGCCATCTGTATCCCAAAATTCATTTGGATTATTTGGGAAAGCATCCATTAAAAACAAATGCCCTTCACCATATGCTATTCCATTAAATCTTTCTGATCCACAACAAGCATTTTCATCTTTTTGTTGAAGTACATCTGATTTCCACCAATGATATCTCCAATCATGATTAACTAAAACTAGTTTATTGTTAGCCCCAGGTATTGCAACAAATGCTTCAAAGTGAAAATCCTTTGATGTATCATTACCAGCTATGGTTAATCTAGTCCCGGACACCGAAGCTGTAAAAGTGTCTTCACTTCCGTTATCATGAAGAACCTTCCCTACATTATTTAGCCCAGTAGCAAAATAATTTAGAAGTTGAGTCCCTGTTTTTGAGGTTTGACCGTCAAAAGTTACTAATAATCTATCGTTATAATCTTGATTATGTCCATTTAAAGTTATAAAATACTCATCCCCAATGATTGTTGAAAAACCTGCATTTGGAACATCTATTCGAACATTCCAATTTTGACCACTTGCAATTCCTCTTCTTAAAGGGCCGTCACTAATTCCATCATTATCACTATCCCAATCATTAGGGTTTGATCCTATTGAAACTTCATAACTATCAGATAGACCATCACCGTCAGCATCAGCTGATGTCCTAGAATTACTATCAAGAGGATTTGTAGAATTATATGCTTCATCAGCATCTATCCTCCAATCGTTGTCATCGTCTGGATCGATATTATCTAAAATTCCATCACCGTCTGTGTCGAGACTTTGGGAACTATTAAAGGGCATTGGATCCACAGAGTTTGATATTCCATCGCCGTCAATATCTAAATCCGATTTATCGCCCGTACCGTCGCCATCTGTATCCCAGAACTCATTTGGATTATTTGGAAATGCGTCCCTCAATAAATCAAACTCCGCATTAGTCTCTTCTTTATGTTCACCAAGTCCATATCTCAGGTTCCACCCTTCACACATATCATTGATGTTATTCCCTGTTGCTGGAAGAACATATATGTATGATTTCCACCAATGGGAGTTGTGATTGTGTTTATCAAGGTAAATGGTATTATTGGGACCAATTACAGTGTTAAAGGCCTCAAAATGAAAATTTCTTTCAGTACCACCTAAGGTAATAATAAGAAGATTATCACTTACTGTAGCAGAGTATGATTGAGTTTTATTCGTATCATAAGTAATTTGTCCAATATTATTTAACTCAGTTGCGAAATAATTTAAAAATTGAGTTCCATTTATACTTGTCGAAACAGTATATGAAATTTGAACATGATTACTATCAGTATTACCATGTAACTTGACATAATAAGTGTCGGGATTTACTGTTGCGGAGGCATTTGGTATTTCGATAAATATTTTATGATTTGAATTCATCCAAGTGCCACACTTATGTGGGTATTTCCAACCATCACTTACTCCGTCTCCGTCTGTATCCCAGTTTTTTGGATCTGTATTGTTGCTTAGTTCATAACCATCTGAAAGTCCATCTTTATCTTGATCTCTATAAGTTGATCCTGGAAAATCATCTGGATCTAATGGATCTGTTCCGCTAACAAGTTCATCAACATCTAAATATAAATCACCGTCATCATCTAAATCTTGATTATTTCCAATAAAGTCAAATTTTCTTCTATCACCTGTTGTTTCTTCAACCCATCCATCATTATTATAATCTTCTCCGTAAACACCATCACCATCGTCATCCGTGAGATAGCCGTTAGCTATGGTTGGTTTATCTGTATTTTTCTGCTCAGCAGGATTATTAGGGAAATCATCTTCGGTATCTATAGTGTTGTCATTATCATCATCTGTATCTGCATTATCACCCGTACCATCAGCATCACTGTCTGCCCATTCACTGGCAATTGTAGGAAATTTGTCTTCTATCCAAGCACTTGGATAATATTGCCACTGATTACTTGCATTAAGATCCCAATAACCGTCACACTCTCTCCAATTATCAGTCCACCAAGAAAATCCAGAGACAGAATCGGTATAATAAACTTCTTTATTTCGATCACAAGGAGCATCATAATAACCATCACCGTCTGAATCTTTTGCATTTTTATTTAATCCTGGGGTTGCGTCCTCATAAGCATTTGAAAGGCCGTCCCCATCAGAATCATAAGATTGATTAGCATCTAAAGGGAAAAGGTCTAAATTGTCATTCACCCCATCGCCATCAGTATCGGCTTTTTGGGGATCAGTCCCTAATCTATTTTCTTCAATCCAGTTTTCTAATCGATCTTTATCATCATCCCATGCGATTGTTGGATCTAATGGCCATGAGTCCCAGCCGTCGCCAGCACCGTCACCGTCTGAATCCCAATTATATGGATCAGAACCAATTGAGATTTCAATTGCGTCAGCTAACCAATCTCCATCCGTATCCTTAGGTTGGCTTTCCCAGTCTTTAGGATCAGTATTAACATTTGAATCAAGTTCAACAACGTCTTTAAATCCATCGTTGTCATCGTCCTCGTCTATTTCATCAGGATCACCGTCACGATCTGTATCGGCGGTATAGTTAGCATCGTTTGGAAATTCATCTCTTGGAAGCAAGCCTTGGCATGCAGGACTAATACCTTCCCACTCTTCCCAAGAAACCCAACCGTTTCCATCACAATCGTATTTTATATCCCAAAATCTCCAGAAGTAAAGCCATTGATCACATCTTTCCCAGCCTTCAGAGCAATCTAAATCATTTGCAGCTAACCTAAAAGTGTCAAACTTCGAAGCTGCAATAGCGTCAAGATAGCCATCTCCATCACTATCTGAATTGTTTGGATTTGTTTCGTTAACTATTTCAAGTGCATCCGGAAGACCATCTCCATCACTATCCTTTTTGTAGAAAAAAGATCTCGGATATTTGTCATCCTTGTCGTTTACACCGTCTCCATCTGTGTCAAGTACACAGGGGTCAGCATTTCGTTGCCATTCAGTCTCGTCATCTACTCCATCTCCATCACAATCCCAGCGTTTGTTTGGATCTAAAGGATCAGCATCCTCTCCATCTCGCACACCATCATTGTCACTATCCCAATTATCATCATTAGGGTCTAATTCATCTGGCAGGCCGTCTTGATCGTTATCTAAAGAGTAATTAGGATCGAGTGGCAATTGATCTTCTGCATCTAATACTCCATCTCCATCAGAATCTGAGTTATTTTTATTAGTTCCAACGCGGTCCTCCATTTTATTAGGGAAACCATCATCATCATTGTCATACTGAAAATTTGGATCCCACTCAAAAGCGTCTTCCGTGTCAGGGACCCCGTCATTATCACGATCTAATGTTGATAAACTTGCCGATAACGGAATTTTCATTCCTATTTCATGGATTGTTCCATCTGTAGAAAGAGCTATAATAGCATCCCCTACTCTCACGTCTTTCCAGGTTCTTCCACTTCCAACTTGAATTTTATCAGGAAGCATTAGTCCATCAATTACACCCCAAATATATAAATCGCCATCTTCGGTTATTCCTGCTGCTGTTGCATCGTATACTTCACCAATACCATTTGGATTTGGAAATTTAGGTGATATGAAATTATTGGAAATAGCCACCTTTTCCCATCTCAAGGTGTTAGATTCAACCAGTGAGGGGAAGTCAATGATATTTTCCCAGCCTGTAACTAAATCTGAAATTTCGAAATCCATGGGTAAGATATTGGGATCTGAAGTAGAAGCTAAATGATCAGAAAAGCTTCTTTTCGTAAGACCCACATTTCCCATCGCAACACCCCAAAAGAATAGTCGTCTTGTATCTTTCTCTATTCCCAAAACAGCTGTTCTAGAGAGGGCAAAATCATGGAATAGCATACTATTCGCAGAACTTAAAATATTTGCTATGAAATAGGCATATAATATCCGATCTTCCTCAGGCGTTATTTCTTCGCTATTAGGGTTTAATCCCAAAGAAATTTCAAAAGCATCTGAAAAGCCATCATCATCTGTATCAGTTGGCTGACTCGCTGGATTTGTTTTGTCCGATTGAGAATTAAGGTCTTCATCGGCATCCCAATATCCATCATCATCTTGATCAAAATCTTCAGGCGCTGGGGGCATTATAACTTGAATGGGCTCATATACAACCTCTGATTGACTTGCTGGATTTACTATTATTCTTTTTGCATTTCTTCCCCAGGCCCATAGGGTTCCATCATTTTTTAATCCTATCGTTGTTTTGTAAGCAGTCTGAACCTTACTCCATGATCCATTAGTATCGTCATATTTTAAAAATCCAATAGTGTCTCCAGGGATTAAACCCTCTTCAGGAATTTCGAATTTTTGAGATGGAAGCACTGAAAAAGGAGCGGCCGTTGTAAGGGCAGTTACTTGCTTTTCAATATTCCCAAAAGTGGAACTTTCTAGCCACCACTTAAAATAATAATTCGTGTTGGGCGTTAAATTTTCTTGTTTGAAATAATATGTTTTGGTGTTGTTCTCATAAGTTGTAAAATCCTCTTGATCTGAAATACTAGCAACAACATGGGTAGTCATTGAAACAGATGAAGAAGTTGTACCAAATGAAATCTTAAGGGTACCATTAAAAGAAGTGCTCGGATTAACTTCTAGGCCAAGTTCAATACGTTGGGATCGAATCTGAGAGTTTTTAAAATCTAAATTCAGGTTTATGTCTTGCGCGCCCAATGTCAGTGCGGAAAGCATGGTAATGAATATTGATATTAATTTTAAATTCTTCAAATAATTAAACTCTAAGTGATATAATGCAAATAAATATAATGAAAAAATACTTTAAAATAACTTTTTTCAACACATAAGAACCTTATTTAAAGATAGATACATGAATTCAGAATATAAACTATTTAATAAAAAAAAGCTCTCCATATTGAATGGAAAGCTTCTCACTGGTTGTATAAATTGAGTCTAAACTCAAGCTAACAACACACAACTTCTTAATTAGCGGTCTGGACGGGACTCGAACCCGCGACCCCATGCGTGACAGGCATGTATTCTAACCAACTGAACTACCAGACCTAATTAGCGTGTGCAAATATACGCTCGATTTTGAATTTGCCAAACAATTCG
>Ga0209709_10002935_pt1 | contig 14447 bp, 18 predicted proteins | sample ArcticOcean_MG_C_2_FD_187435 | JGI IMG/M metagenome (GOLD analysis project Ga0209709, IMG submission 187435) | Marine microbial communities from western Arctic Ocean - ArcticOcean_MG_CB4_136 (SPAdes) (version 2) | ecosystem: Environmental > Aquatic > Marine > Oceanic | place: Arctic Ocean... | reverse complement strand
TTATTGAAAATCTTAATATGCTTTATCATGTTGCAAATATAGGTGACTCGAGAAGTCTAGCTATACATCCAGCATCTACAACTCATTCTCAGTTATCTGAGCCTGACATGAAAGCCGCTGGGGTTAATCCAAACTATATAAGACTGTCAATTGGAATTGAGCATATCGATGATATTATTTCTGATATTTCAAGTGCTCTAGACTCTTAATAATCAATTTGTGCTCGAGCAAAGCTTTTTAAGGTGTAGCTCGAGCAAAATTTATATAAGAGTGCAAATAAACTAAAATAATAAAAATAAAAATTGAATTACCCTGGTGAAATAATGCAAGATGCCAGGGTATATTTAAATAAGTCATAAATATTCCTAATAACATTTGTATTAGAAATAAAATATCTAAGATCAATATAATTTTTTTATATGCATATAGAAACGATCTTGTAAATACTCTATAATTTATAATAAATAGTACTACTGTAAGAACTAATGCAAAAGTACGATGGAAGAAAATTATAAAATCACCATTCTCAAAAAAATTAGCTATTAGTGAATCTTTTCCTAAAATATTTACAGGAATTATATTTTCATTGTAGCTTGGCCAAGTATCATACAATAATCCAGAGTGAGTTCCTGAAACATAGGCACCATAAAAAATTTGAAAAAATGTCAAAAATAGTAACAAGAAGAAAAATTTAGCCTCATTTTTCTCTTCTTTAGAGATAACAACAGCACTACTTAATATATTTTTTTTTACAAAAAACTTTAGGGTTACTCCAAGTATTAAAAAAGCAGTAATTAGATGAAAGCTCAATCGATACTGGCTTACATCGACCCTGTCAACTAAGCCACTTTTTACCATGTACCAGCCTATTACAGCCTGCATCATACCAAGTAATCCTATAGTGAATATATACGGAAGGTCAGATTTGGTTATAAGTTTTTTGTAAACTAGGTAAATGAGAGGTATAGCAAAAACTATCCCTATAAATCTTGCAAAAAATCTATGGAACCACTCCCAAAAATATATGAACTTAAATTCATTAAGAGTCATTAAACTATTAATTAATTTAAACTCATCAATTAGTTTGTACTTTTCAAATTCTAGAGTCCAAGCACTTTGAGATAAAGGAAATAGAACACCAGTAATTGGTTTCCACTCTGTAATGGATAGTCCAGAGTCAGATATCCTTGTGTACCCTCCAATTAATATAATGATTACCACACATATCATAAGTGAGATTAGCCATATCGAAAATAGATTGATTTTATTTAATATCATCTTTAAGTATCACTCTATGATTAAATTCAAAAAAATACTTAGCATAATTATATTTTTAGTCTTAACATTTGTTTATATTCTATTAACTATGGCTTTTTTGCAAAAATTCAACAATACTTGGATTCTTAATAATTGGATATTAGAATTAATAGTATACTTTATTTTAGGAAACTTATGGATATTTCCCTCAATGTATATATTAAAACCATTTAAAAAATCATAATGAAAAAAAAGCTTAGTAAATTAAAAGATGTAAGAAATGCTATTGATAAGCTTGATGATAAAATCTTACCTTTAATGATCAAAAGATCGCAGCTAGTTGAAAATGCTCTTGAACTAAAAAAATTAAAATCACAAATTAGAGATCCGAAGAGAATAAAGATTATATTAGATAAAATTGAAAAAGAATCTGAAAAATTTGATGTTAATAAGAAATTATTAAGAACAATTTGGAAATCAATGATCGAATGTTATATAGATTTTGAAAATAAAGAATTTAAAAAAAGATAAGATAAGTAATTATTTGCTGTGTGGTGGCAGTTTCTTCTCAACAAACCATTCATGCTTCATAGTAGCGGGATTGTACTTCTTCATTCTTAGTTTTTCTTTGGCTTTTTCACCTGCAGTTGGTTTCTTAGCATAATAATAAAACTTACTATCTGTTTTTTCTTCAGGCACAAGTCTGATCTTAACTGTTGATTTTTTAGCCATTATTTATCTTCTTATTTTGAACTTATTTTACTTTGTAACTCAACAAGATTTTGCATAACATCCATAAGTTTTTTTCTCTTGCTATCACTTAAGGTTTGTTCTGTTCTTGAATGAATATTTTGCTCAGAAATATAGCTATTTACACCATCTGTAAAGGTTTTTTGTGACACTTTAAAATTAGCTTTATTGTTACTAAAAAGTATATTTTTTGAGCCATTTTCTTTAATTACCTTTTGTACACCTCTAATTGTGTAACCATCATTATATAAAAGATTTTTAATACCCTTTAATAAGTCTACATCTTCAGGCCTGTAATACCTTCTTCCACCACCTCTTTTGATTGGTTTAATCTGAGCAAACTTTGTTTCCCAAAATCGTAAAACATGCTGAGGTAGAGACAAATCTTTAGAAACCTCGCTAATTGTTCTAAAAGCTTCTGGTGACTTTATTACCATTTTTAGTTTTCTCCAATAATATTTGAAATCTTAGTTTCTGAAAGCTCAGCAACTTCAGACTTTAATACATTAGAAGAACGAAAAGTAACTACTTGTCTGGCAGTAATAGGAACTTCTTCTCCGGTTTTTGGATTTCTTCCAACTCTTTCTTTTTTATTTCTTACAATGAAAGTGCCAAAAGATGATATTTTTACATCATGGCCGTCAATTAAACTTTTTGAAATTTCATTAAAAACTGAGTCAACCAATGCCGCAGACTCATTTCTAGATAAACCAACATTTTTATAAACAGCTTCGCTCAATGTAGATCTAGTAGTTGCAGTTTTTTCCATACAAAAATTATATTTAAAAAAATATTTATTAACAACAGTTTATTTGAATTATTTAATAAAAAAAGTTAGTTATATATAGTCACTATCTTTTTTTTCTATATTATTCTTAATTTTATCGTTCACATTGCCTTTTATTAGTATGTACAGTAAATCTGCAGCATAAGCTATGCCAACATGATCTGATGCTCCGTGACATTTTATTACTGGAGCATTTAATCCTACAAATATTCCACAATTATGTACTCTAGGATCTAATTTTTCTTTCAACGAAGATAGGGCAAAGGTAGCAAAAAATGCTCCTAATTTTGATATAAGTGAACTTTTTAATGAGTTTTTCAAAAAAGTTTGTATCATTCTAGCTGTTCCCTCCGCTGTCTTAAGGGCAATATTTCCTGTAAAGCCGTCTGTAATTACTACATTAGTTACACCATTTGAAATATCGCTACCCTCAATAAATCCAAAATAATTAATTAATCCTTTTGTATCTAATTCTGATAATTCTTGAGAAGTTTTTTGCAATACTTCATTGCCCTTGCTTTCTTCCCTGCCTACATTTAATAGACCAACTGTTGGATTTTTAATCTTTAAAAGTGTTGATGCTAAGCTTGTTCCAAGAATAGCATTATCAATTAAAAATTGACTATCAGATTTAATGTTTGCCCCAAGGTCTAGCACAATTGATTCACCATTTATATTGGGCCATATTGATGCAATTGCAGGTCTTTTAATTGAACTTAATGTTTTTAAATTTAAGAGTGAAAGTGCCATTAAGGCCCCTGTGTTTCCACAAGATAATATTGCCTGAGAATCCGTCTCTAAGATAGATTTAATAGATCTGAACATAGAGGAATTTTTCTTACTCTTTATGACTTCACTGGGCTTATCATTCATTTCAATAACTTCATCACAATGTATGATTTCAACATTATTTTTTAACGCACTGAATTTTTTAAGCTCATGTTCTAATTGTTCTTGTGACCCAAATAATCTAAAAAAATAATTATTATTTCGTAAAAAAGATGTGTTCAGTCCTTTGATTATATTTGATATCGATGTTTCACTACCCAAAGTATCAATAGAAACTTTTATAAAATCACTTTTTTTTATCATTTTTCTATGCTTTTGAATGAAAATAAATTTATAATATTTTTATCTAATGTATTGTCATTAATATATTTAATATTATCAACTATATAATTTTTCCAAAAATTAATACTTTCATTTCCAGGGTCTCTATCTTTGTATATATTTCTTAGAATAGTATTTTTAAGCATTGTATCATCATTCATTTTTTCAAACTGAATTTGACTTTTACTATAATTAGAAATTCTTCCATAGAATGCTTTAATAAATTGCTTCATTCTCTTATTTACAGCAATGTCACCAAATCCCATTTCTCTTAAATTATTATCAAAATCTGCAAACATATGGTCAAAAAGCATTTGTGATAGATCAGATTTTTTTTGTCCAATATATAAGAAAAATTGGAAAACTATGAATGAATGAAGAATTATTATATCAAAACGACCCTCGACTGTGTCATCAACTTTAAAAGCTAAGAAAAAATTCTTATTTCTAGAAGTTTTGACAATATTCGTATAAATATTTTCTATTAGTATTTTATTAATCAAATTAGGCATTTTTATTCATTATGAAGTTAACATATATAATTATATTACTATCACTTTTTTTAATAAATTGTGCTCCCGTTATGAAGTTACACGGCTATCAACTTGATGATATATTACTAAATACCCCACAAGAAAATGGTATTTCATCAAAATCAGACCTAATTGCTTCTTATGGCTCCCCATCTATTAAAATTGAAGATGTTGGAAATACATGGCTATATTTAGCCACCACTAAAGAACGAAAAGTATTTACCAAAGATAAATTTTTAGCTCAAATTATATTCGAGTTCAATTTCGATTCAAATGACATTTTAATATCACAAGACGTTTATAATGAAAGTCAGATATTAGATTTAGAATATAATATCAACCAAACTTACAATTATGGAACTAAATATTCAATATTAGACCAACTTTATGACGCGTTCACGCGTGGATTATAAGTTAATTAGTGCTGACTTAGAAAAGCTAGAAGCAATAGGGCAACAATATTGGTTATCTTAATCATTGGATTGATTGCTGGACCAGCAGTGTCTTTATATGGATCACCAACAGTATCGCCAGTAATTGCAGCTTTATGTGCATCAGAGCCTTTACCTCCAAAATTGCCATCTTCAACATATTTCTTAGCATTGTCCCAAGCGCCACCACCTGCAGTCATAGATATTGCCAGGAATATACCTGTAACAATAACTCCAAGAAGCATTGCGCCTAAAGCAGATGCCGCTGCATTTTGATCAGCAACTAAGGCAACTAAATAATATAAAACCAAAGGTGAAAATACTGGCAACATAGAAGGCAATATCATTTCTTTAATTGCAGCTTTTGTTAATAGATCAACTGACTTTGAGTAGTTTGGCTTTGTTTCACCAGTCATAATTCCAGGATTTTCTGCAAATTGTTCTCTAACCTCTTCAACAACTGCTCCACCTGCTCTACCTACAGCCATCATACCCATTGATGCAAATAAGTAAGGTAACAAACCTCCAACTAATAAGCCAATAACAACATATGGGTTTTCTAAGGAAAAGTCAGGTTGTATACTTGGCATCAACTTAAGATCTTCTGTGTAGGCAGCAAACAGAACTAAAGCTCCTAAACCAGCAGAGCCAATAGCATAACCTTTAGTAACTGCTTTAGTTGTATTACCTACAGCATCTAACGCATCTGTAGTTTTTCTAACATTTTCAGGCAGATTTGCCATTTCAGCTATTCCCCCGGCATTGTCAGTAACTGGTCCATATGCATCAAGTGCAACTACCATTCCAGCTAACGAAAGCATAGCGGTCACTGAAATTGCAATACCAAATAAACCAGCAAGTTTAAAAGTAGCAATTATTCCAATAACGATTACTAAAGCTGGTAAAGCTGTTGCTTCCATAGAAACAGCAAGTCCTTGAATTACATTTGTTCCATGACCAGTTGTAGATGCTTTTGCGATACTTTGAACAGGTCTATAGTTAGTACCTGTATAATACTCAGTAATCCAAATTAATAGACCAGTAATCACAAGACCGATAATTGCACAATAATACAATGACTGACCTGTAAACTCAATATCACTTCCTTTTGGTGTAAAAGAAGAATCAAAACCAATAACATAATTGGTTACCGGATACATAATAGCTAAAGATAGTAAGGCAGATGCTATGAAGCCTTTATATAAAGCACCCATAATATTATTTGATTTTCCAAGTCTTACAAAGAAAGTTCCAAAGATAGAAGCTATTAAACAACTGCCACCAATAGCAAGAGGGTAAATTAACATCTCTGTATTACCTATAAAAAATATTGTCGAAAGAACCATTGTGGCAACAATAGTTACTACATAAGTTTCAAATAAATCAGCGGCCATTCCAGCACAATCCCCAACATTATCACCAACATTATCGGCAATAACTGCTGGATTTCTTGGATCATCTTCAGGAATTCCAGCTTCAATTTTACCAACTAAATCAGCACCAACATCAGCACCTTTAGTAAAAATTCCACCACCAAGTCTAGCAAAAATAGAAATTAAAGAAGCACCAAAACCTAGTGCAATAAGTGAATGTTTCATAACATCAGGATTTGCCGGACTAACCGCATACATATCTAAGAAATAATAATAAACTGTAATGGATAGCAATGCTAAACCAGCAACAAGCATTCCTGTTACTGCGCCAGCTTTAAATGCTACATTAAGTCCTTTAGCCAAACTTTCTGATGCGGCTTGAGCTGTTCTAACATTTGCTCTTACTGAAATTAGCATTCCTATGTATCCAGCGGCACCGGATAATATTGCACCTATTAAATAACCGCCAACAACCCAATAATCTTTAAATAATAAAAATAGTAAAACAGCAATTACAACTCCAACTATTGCTATAGTTGAGTACTGTCTGTTTAAATAGGCCTGAGCACCTTCTTGAATAGCAAGTGAAATTTCCTGCATTTTTTCATTACCAGCATTACTTTTAAGAACAGAATTTCCTGCCCAATATCCATAAATTAAAGAAAGAATTCCACTTAGAATAACGAGATTAATGATCATTGTATTGTTTGCTCCTAGAGTTGCTAAAATTTAGCTGAACATGCCAAAATATTGTTAGATAAGCAATGTTTATTTTTTATTGAAAATATGGCTTTATTTAATGAAAATATAAAAATTATATTACTAAAAACTGTCTAAAACTCCGTTAATTAGCCTTGATTCTGTTCCTGTAAAGAAAATATGGGAAATATTTAGATACTCATTTATTACTACTTTTTTTGGAACTTTTGGACCAAATTTCATTTCATATACTGCTAATTTTAAAATTGCATGAATTAAATTATCTAGTTTATCAAGGTTGCGATTGGCAGTTAAACTAGTTCTAATCAGTAAATCAATTTGAGTAGAGTTATCTATGAAGCCATTAAGAATTTTTTTTGCATAATTATAGTTTGGTTTTTTCTTAAGCTCTTCAAGGCCTGGTTGATGCATGGCCTCCTCAAGAATAGAATCTATAGAATTTTCACTGCTTAATTCATTTATGGAAATTTGGTATAGCGTTTGGACCGCAAGTAGTCTTTGTAAAGATTTTGGGTCAGACATAGTATTTTATATATTATCTAATACGGAGATAATTGCATTGACCGCTTCAGCAGCTCTATTTTTAGAGCCTCTGGTTCTAGCAATAGCTTGTTTTAGGTTACTACAACTTAAAACAGCATTTCCAACAGGCTTTAAATTAAGAATAGAAATATTTAATAGTGAGCTAGTAATTGTACTTGCTATTACCTCATTATGAGTTGTCTGTCCTTTTATGATACATCCAAGCGCTAAAGCCCCGTCATATTTTTCTTTTTTCAATTTTATAGATATTAATGTAGGTATTTCTAGTGAACCTTGAACTTGTAAAATTTTATAAGAGCAATTATTTTTTTTTAACTCTTCTTCAGCAGAATTAATCATCTTAGAGGTAACGTCATTATAAAAACTTGAAGCAACTATAAGTATTTTATATTTTTTTTTGGACATCTATTTATTCTAAATCTTTTAAAAATTTTGTTTCAACTATATTAATATCATAAGCATCAAGACCAACAAATTTCCAATCAGTATTAGTTAATAAAATCATATCTCTAACTCCTAATTCAGATAAAATTTGCGCACCCATACCAAAAATTCTTAATTCACTTTGTTTTTGTTCTTCTATTTCTTTTTGTGATTTATCTTTTGCAGATAAATAACTGCTAATTACCGAAGAACTACTGTCTCTTACCAATATTAAAACCCCTCTGCCTTCATTGTTAATAATATCAATTGTTTGTTTCAAAGTTTTATTTCCGCTTCCAGATTCACCAATTAAATCATCAAAATAACTAATTACATGAACTCGAACAATTACTGGCTTACCATCGTTAATATTGCCTTTGGAAAGGACAATTTGTTCAGTTTGATCAAAAGAGTTTCCAAAAACCTTAATATCAAATTCTTTTCCATCTTTTAAAGTTATTTTTTCATCAAGAGTTTTATTTACAAAAGTATCATGCTTCCTTCTATAAGAAATTAAATCAACAATTTTTCCAATTTTAATGTCATGCTTTTTACTAAATTCAATTAAATCAGGGATTCTAGCCATAGTTCCATCGTCATTCATAATTTCACATATTGTTCCAGCAGGCTCAAAACCAGCAAGTCTCGCTAAATCAACTGATGCTTCGGTATGACCAGCTCTTACTAAGACACCACCATCTCTTGCAACAAGAGGGAAAACATGTCCTGGGCTTGTAATATCATTTTGACCATTTAAAGGATTAATTGCACTTGCAATAGTAGTAGCTCGATCTTGAGCAGAAATACCAGTTGTGACGCCCTCAACAGATTCAATTGAAATTGTGAATGCAGTTGCATCCCTAGCTTGATTATTTTGAGCCATTAAGGGTAAATTTAATTTCTTAACTCTATCCGCTGTTAGGGTTAAGCAGACTAGCCCTCTACCATATGTGGCCATAAAATTTACTGCGTCAGCATTAGCTTTGGCGGCAGGGATAATTAAATCACCTTCATTTTCACGATCTTCATCGTCAACCATGATGACCATTTTTCCATTTTTAAGATCTTCAATAATCTCTTCGATTGAAGCAGTAAGATTTTTATTCATAAGTGAAAGCTATTATTTATTTTGAATTCGTAACATATCTTGCTAACATATCAACTTCAATGTTAACTAAATCATTCACTTCAATTTTTTTGAAATTGGTATGATTCCAAGTATAATCAACAATATTTACAAAAAAACTGTCTTTTGTTGTCTTATTTACCGTCAAAGAAATACCATTAATTGCTATTGAACCTTTTTTAATTACAAGTTTTTTTATATTATTAGGCATTGAAAATTTAAGTTTATATGATTTTCCAATCTTTTCTAAAGATCTTAACTTTGATATTGTATCAATGTGACCAAATACAAAATGCCCACTTATTTCATCGCCAACTCTAAGTGATTTTTCTAAATTTATTGATGATCCAATTTCTAACTGTTCAAAATTAGTACAGCTAATAGTTTCTTTTGAAACATCAAAACTAAGATCTAAACTATTTTTATTTTGTTTGATTGTATGAACAGTTAAGCAAACTCCATTACAACATACAGAGCTGCCGATTTTTAATTGTTTTTTTAGAAAAGTTGTGCGGATAGTAAGGTGGTGATCATCACGCCCTTCTATCTTATTTACTTTTCCAATTTGTTCTACAATACCTGAAAACATAAATTATTTTCTTTCATAAACCTCAAGAGTATCTGATTGAATTTGCATAATATTAATTAGCTTTAATTCTTTAATAGAACTCATCTTAGTTACACTTAAATTAGATACAGCATTTAAGCCATCTTTGCCAATTAATTTACTAGCCCTAAACCAGTAAAGTATATCAACTAATTTTTTATTAATTATTTGTGTTATCAGTTCTGCCCCTCCTTCAACTAGAACTCTTTGGGCCCCCAGCTCTGCCATTTTTGATACAACTTCATTAATATCTAATGAATTATTTTTATAAGTAATCGGAAGTAAAATAACTTTAGTTTTAGAAAATTTTTTTAACTTTTTTATATTAATAGTATTTTTATAAAAAATGTATATTTGTCTTTTTTTCGATTTGAATACTTTTTTTATAACTGGTATTTCAAGATTTGAATCTAATAAAAAAATATTTGGTGAAAAAGACTGCAAGCCATCTAATCTACAATGTAAATCTGGATCATCTAATAGAACAGTATTCTTGCCAACGAGCATAGCATCAGATTTAAATCTTAAATAGTGACCATGGCTTCTTGATAGGCTATTGGTAATCCACTTGCTTTCGCTGCTAATAGTAGCAATTTTAGAGTCTAATGTTGATGCAATTTTACAGATAATTAGAGGTTTTTTTTTTATCTTAGATTGAAAAAAAATATTATTTAATTCTTTAATTTCTTTATTGAATAATATTTGAACATTAATTTTTGATTTTTTTAATGCCTCTAATCCTTTGCCCTTCACTTTAGGATTTTTATCAATGTCACCTATATATACTTTAGAAATTTCAGACCTAATTATACTATCTACACATGGATTGGTTTTTCCAAAATGGCTACATGGCTCAAGTGTGCAATACATTTCAGCCCCTCTAAGCAATGATTTATCTCTAACTTGATTAATAGCATGTATTTCAGCATGGGGTTTTCCAGTAGGCTGAGTCCATCCCCGAGCAATTATATTATTATTTTTAACAATAATACATCCAACTGCTGGATTAGCTAATGTAGTACCAATAGCTCTGCTTGCCATTCTAAAAGCAAGATCCATATAAAAATTCTGTAATGAAAGAGTTATTGTCTACTCCTTGTTATCGGTAATTACGCCAACAAACTCTTCAAAGTCTTTGGCTTCTCTAAAGTTTTTATATACCGAAGCAAACCTTACATACGCAACAGAGTCTAAGCTCTGCAAGCCTTCCATAACTATCTCTCCAACAATCTCAGATGCGACTTCTGTCTCGCCTAAACTTTCTATTCTTCTTACGACACCACTGATCATTCTATCTACCCGGTCAGGATCAACTGGTCTTTTTCTTAAAGCTACTTGAATTGATCTTTCTAATTTATCTCTGGTAAACGGAACTTTTTTTCCATTCTTTTTGACAACAGTAAGTTCCCTTAATTGTATTCTCTCAAATGTGGTAAATCTTGCACCACAATCTAAACAGAATCTTCTTCTTCTTATTGCAGAATTATCCTCAGTCGAACGTGAGTCTTTAACTTGAGTATCTTCGTTACCACAGAATGGACATTTCATATTGCTACCTTATTAATCATAAATTGGATATTTGTCGCACAGCTCTTTCACTTGCGCTCTAACATTTTCTTCTGACTTATCGTTATTTTCTGGATTATTTTGTAAACCATTTAATGTTTCGGCTATTAGATCTCCTACCTTTATAAAATCTTGGTTATTAAAGCCACGAGTTGTGGCTGCTGGAGTTCCAATTCTAATACCTGATGTCACCTTAGGTGGCTTTGGATCAAATGGAATACTATTTTTGTTACATGTTATATTAGCTCTCTCTAGGCTAGCTTCGGCAACGTCCCCTGTTAAACCTTTTGGAGTCAAATCAACAAGTAGTAAATGAGTATCGGTACCTCCTGATGCTAAATTTAAACCATGATTAACTAGAGTTTCTCCAAGTATTTTGGCATTAGAAATAACCTGCTGAATATAAGTTTTAAACTCTGGTTTTAACGCTTCACCAAAAGCAACTGCTTTTGCTGCAATTACATGCATCAATGGTCCACCCTGCAGTCCTGGAAAGACCGCTGAATTAAATTTTTTTCCTAAATCTAGATTATTGGATAATATCATCCCTCCTCTAGGACCTCTAATAGTCTTGTGCGTGGTTGACGTAACTACATCAGCATACTCGATTGGGTTTGGGTATTCACCGGCTGCAACTAGACCTGAATAGTGGGCCATATCAACCAATAAATAGGCACCAACTAAATCAGCTACTTCTCTAAATTTTTTAAAATCAATTTTTCTAGAATAAGCACTTCCACCTGCAATTATAAGTTTTGGCTTATGCTCTTTAGCTAATGATTCAACTTGGTCATAATCAATAAATCCACTTTCATCTACGCCATATTGAATTGGATTAAACCATTTTCCTGACTGTGAGGGTTTTGCACCATGTGTAAGATGTCCACCGGCATCTAGACTCATACCAAGTATTGTATCGTTAGGTTTAATTAAAGCTAAAAAGACCGCACCATTAGCCTGCGCTCCTGAATGAGGTTGCACATTTGCATACTTACAGCCGTATAATTCTTTTACTCTATTTATTGCTAGTTCTTCTGCAACATCAACATATTCGCAACCACCATAATATCTTGAACCTGGATAGCCTTCCGCATATTTATTTGTATGAATTGAGCCTTGTGCTTCTAACACTGCCTTTGAAACAATATTCTCTGAAGCTATTAGCTCAATTTGACTTCGCTGTCTGTTTAGCTCATTACTAATTGTATCCGCAATGTCTTTATCAATATCAATTAAACTACTTTTGAAAAAACTCATAAATGCACCTTTTAAATTTTATTAATTCTCTTTAAATGTCTCTCACCTTCAAAGTCAGTTGATAGAAATATATCTACACATTTCAATGCTTCTATTTTTTCAATAAATCGTGACCCTAAACATAGAATATTTGCATCATTATGTTCTCTAGTTACTTTTGCAACATCCGAATTATGACAAATAGCCGCACGAACATTTTTATAGCGATTGGCGGTCATTGCCATGCCTTGTCCACTTCCGCAAACTAAAATTCCCATAACTAAATCCTTATTATTTACTTCCTCAGCAACTTTTTTAGCAAAATCTGGATAGTCAACAGACTCAAGACTGTTTGTTCCACAATCTACATAATCTAAATTTCTAGCAGAAAGATGATCAACTATGACCTGCTTTAATTCAAAGCCAGCATGATCAGAGCCTATAGCTATTTTTACGTTTGTTACCATATACGACACAATAATGATATTTCAATACTAAATATTGTAAATAAAAATGTTTAAGTTTATGAACTTAACTTAAATACTTATCCCTTTTTTTGCCATTTCATTCTTTAAAAGCTCTGGACGGTCAGTCATTATTCCATCTATACCCATGTCTAGGAGTTCGCTTATTTCTTTTGGATCATCAATAGTCCACGCATGGACTTTTTTATTAAACTTATGAGCATCTCTTATCAGTCCTGGTGTAATTACTTTAAAACCATTTCTATAATAAGGTAATTGCAAACAAGGAGCATTAATGTTGTTAATTCCAAAAAATCTTAAGAAATAAAATTTAATTACCTCATTCATTGCCATGCTAGTACATAGCTTGTTATCAAAAGCGTTTCTTATTTTATTTAGTTTCAATATGTCAAATGATCCAACACAAAATCTATCTATCTTACCAATAGACTTTAACTCATTAATAAGTAATTCAGCTGATTTATCTGACTTTGGATCAATATTAAAATTTATATTTGGCCATGATGAGACAGTCTCTAAAAAAGTTGGGATTTTATGAACATCATTTATCTTATAGCTACTTAATTCATCATAGTTAATTGATGAAATATCAATTTTTAAATTTAACATGCGTTTTAAATCTGAATCATGAAAAATGACTAATTTATCGTCTTTTGTAGCCTGTACATCAGTTTCAATATATTTAAATCCTAAATTGATTGACTGTTCAAAGGCTTCCAATGTATTTTCTACAAAGTCATTTGCACCACCACGATGAGCAAATGCTGCAAAATTTGAATTTAAATAATTAAAAGCCATAAAGGAATATAGTAGATTATGATTGAAAACCTTATAACTATTTTTTTAATAAATCTATTAGTTGTATCAATTTTATTTAGCATATCCCTAGTTATTAAAAAAGCTGATATTATAGATATTTACTGGGGGCCGTCTTTTTCCGTAAGTTGTCTCATTCTATTGCTAATAAATAAAAATTATTCTTTTCCTCATTTAATATTAATTGGCATAGTAGCATTTTGGTCATTAAGACTTGGTTTATACCTTTATATAAGAAATATGGGGCATCCAGAGGATGTGAGGTATTCAAAATTAAGATCTAAATATGGTAATATTAAATTATTTTTTATCAGTTATGTGGTTCAGGCTATCTTAATTTCAATTATATCACTTCCAATAGAGAGTGTTCTTTCTGCAATTGATTTAAGATTAAGTATTATATCTTGGCTCAGTATAATCATAGCTTTAGCCGGTATAATTATAGAGGCCATGTCTGACGAACAATTAAAATCCTTTAAAAAAGATCCTTTAAATAATGGTAAAGTTATGAGTTTAGGCTTATGGAATTATTCAAGACATCCGAATTATTTTGGAAATAGCTTATTTTGGTGGGGCATATCAATTTATTCTTTAAGTTTAACTGGAGAATTATTAGTATTAATATCACCAGTTATAATGACATATTTATTATTAAAAGTTTCCGGAGTATCTATGTTAGAAAGT
>Ga0209709_10002932_pt1 | contig 14457 bp, 15 predicted proteins | sample ArcticOcean_MG_C_2_FD_187435 | JGI IMG/M metagenome (GOLD analysis project Ga0209709, IMG submission 187435) | Marine microbial communities from western Arctic Ocean - ArcticOcean_MG_CB4_136 (SPAdes) (version 2) | ecosystem: Environmental > Aquatic > Marine > Oceanic | place: Arctic Ocean... | reverse complement strand
AAAATTACTTTTAATGATTTGCATTAAAACAGATATTCCTAAAGAACTGAATGATATTGATGATGAATTAAAAGCTATTTATCACTCTAAAGATACAGTTTGTTTTTTTGTTTTTAAGAATAGAGAACAGCGTAATGAGTTTATAGAAAGAACTAAAGAAATGTTAAAAGTAGAACGAGAAACTGTTTATCAAGAATATCTATTTTAAATGAAAACTGGTTTAATAACCTCTGATACTTATCAAAATCACAATACAGGTGATGGGCATCCAGAAAAAATTGATAGAGTTACAGTAGTTATTGATAATTTTAAAAAGTTAGATAATAAAAATTTGATTTGGAAAAAACCTTCAAAATTTGACCGGTCACTTTTAGAAATAACTCATAATTCTGATTATATAAATTTTGTAGAAAAGTCTTTTCCAAAAAAAGGCTTGTCTTTTTTAGATGGAGATACAATTGTCTCTCCAGGAAGTAAGGAAGCTACCTCAGACGCTGTAGGATCGATCATTACAGCTATTGATGGTGTTCAAAATAATGAATTTAAAAATGCTTTTTGTGCTGTCAGACCTCCAGGACACCATGCAGCAAAAAGCAAAGCTATGGGTTTTTGTATTTATAACAATGTAGCTGTTGGAGCTAATTACCTATTAGATAAATACAAACTTAATAAAATTGCAATCATTGATTTCGACGTTCATCATGGAAACGGAACGCAAGACATTTTCTATGATAATGAGAAAGTTTTATACATTTCAACTCATCAATTTCCCTATTATCCTGGATCTGGTACAGAGCATGAAAAAGGTAAATATAATAATATATTCAATATTCCACTACCGGCTGGCACAACATCTGAAGAGTATTTAAATGCTTATGAGTTTGTACTCAAAAAAATAGAAGAGTTTAAGCCTGAATTTATATTACTTTCTGCGGGTTTTGATGCCCATAAGGATGATCCACTAGCTCAATTTCAACTAGAGAGTAAAGACTTTTATGAAATCACCAAAAGAACTTTGGAGTTATCCAAATTATATTGTGCTGGAAAAGTGGTCTCTATCCTAGAAGGTGGCTATGATCTTTTAGCATTACAAGAAAGTAGCGAGATGCACGTTAAAGCTTTAATAGAATTTGATTGATAATTTCTCAATAGACATTAAAGAACTCACAATGAAACTTTATAAAATTAAAAAATCTAACATCGATAAAAAGGGTCGTGGCCTTTATGCTACAAAAGATATTAAAGAAGGCATTAGAATTATAGATTATATTGGTAAAATTATTACAAAAAAACAAACAGAAGAAACTGAAAAATTTGATAATGCAAAACCCATCTACTTATTTAATTTAAATAAAAAATATGACATGGATGGAGATGTTTCATGGAACCCTGCACGTTTGATAAATCACTCTTGCACTAACAACTGTGACTACAACGGAACAGGATTAAAATTATGGGTGATTGCTATAAAGGATATTAAAAAAGGTGAAGAGATAACTGCTGATTATGGTTTTGGTTATGATGAGGACTATAAGCAATTTCCATGTAAATGCCGTTCTAAGAAATGTTGTGGCTACATTGTTCGCTCTGAATCAAGATGGAGAATTAATAAAAAATTCAGTATCGGACAACAAAAACTTAATAAATAACTTTCTCTAAAAACAACCCTTCAGCAGGTGCAGGAGGAGCACAAAGTATTCTTTTTTTTGATTTAAAAATAGAATCAAACTTTTTTAAATCCCATTTTTTTTCAGCTAGGTATTTTAAGCAACCAACCATTGATCTAACTTGTTGTTGTAAAAATGATTGAGATTGAAATTGTATTTCAATTCTTCCTTTAATTGATTTTATTTTAATTGATTTCATAGTTCGTATAGGACTTTTAGCGTTACAACTTGAAGATCTAAATGTAGAAAAATCTTTAGTACCTAAAAGTTTTTTTGCACCTTTTTTCATTAAAGATATATCTAGTGCTTTAATTATATGCCACCCTCTTTCTTTTTCTATAGAAGGTCTACTTAATCGATTAAAAATTATATATTTATAAATCCTTTGTTTTGCGGAAAACCTTGCGTGAAAATTTATATTTCTTTTTTTAATATTTATAATTGAAACATGCATATTATTTACAAAATGATTTATTGATTTTAACAATTTATCTAAGTTTTGAATTTCTTTTTTACAATCAAAGTGTGCTGACTGTTCAATAGCATGAACTCCTGCATCAGTTCTGCCAGATCCAGTTAATGACACTTTTTCTTTTAAAAGTTTAGATAATTTGGTTTGAATTAATTTTTGAATTGATTTTCCTTTAGATTGAATTTGCCAACCAACAAAGTTGGTTCCAACATATTCAATTAAAACTTGATATCTATGCATTATTCAAGTTTGAACCCTTTTTAATCTGTGATCCAAGCATGAATTCACCAATGCTTTGCAATCTTTTTCCTTGTCTTTGAATTTCCAGAACTTTAATTGATTTTTTATTGCCACAACTAATCTCTAAATAGTTATCTAATACCTCTCCAATTTCACCATTGCCCAATGCTAAACTTGCTTTTAAAATTTTATATCTTTCCCCATTGTAAGTAAAAAAAGCACCAGGACTTGGATATAATCCATTTATTTTACCAATGATATTTTCTGCAGTTTCTCTCCATTCTATTTGACCTTCTGTTTTTTCAATTTTAGCTGCATAGCTTGCTTCATTGTGATTCTGTTCTTTAAATTTTATTTTATCCTCTAGAATATTATCAATATTATCTAATATTTTTTCTGCCGCTATTGTAGAAAGCTTTTCAGATATTGTTTCTGAATTATCATCACCCATAATTTCTATCTTATAAGAATTACAAATAGGTCCCGTATCTAATTTTTCTCCTATTCTCATAATACTAATACCCGTTTCTTTTTCTAAATTCATAATTGATCTTTGAATAGGCGATGCTCCTCTCCATTTTGGAAGGAGTGATGCGTGTATATTAATAAAACCTTTTTTAACCAAACTTAAATATTCTTTTGGAATAATTTGTCCGTAAGCAACTACAATTGCTATATCTGCATCTAACTCTTTTAAGTAATTATATTCGTCTATATTATTTTTTAATAAACTTGGTGTTCTGCATTCTATTTTTAAAGTTTCTGAAATTCCTTGAATAGGTGATTTATTAATCTTTTGTCCTCTTTGTGATTTTTGAGGTGGTTGTGTATACACCACCGATACTGAGTAACCATTTTGATATAATGATTTTAATATCGGTACAGCAAATAATGGTGTGCCCATAAAGACAATTTTTTTTAACATTTTCTAAAAAATTTCTCTATTAACCTTAATCTTAGAAAGTTTTTTTATAATCATTGATTTTTTTAATTTTGATAAATAATCAATAAACAAAATTCCTTCTAGATGATCCATTTCATGCTGAATACAAGTTGCCAATAATCCATCTGCTTTTAATAGTTGTTTTTTTCCATTATAATCCAAATACTCAACTTCACATGCGTTGGGTCTTTCTATTTCTGCAAACTGATCTGGTACAGATAAACATCCTTCTTCATATTTTGCTTTCTCCTCATTTTTATTTTTGATAACTGGGTTAACAAAATACCTTGGTTCTTTTTTATTTTCGTCTCTACCAACATCCATAACTATAATTCTTTTAGGAACTCCAATCTGAATAGCTGCAAGACCAATTCCAGGAGCTTCATACATTGTATCAAGCATATCATCCATTAGTGTTCTCTCCGCATCGCCAACTTTATCAACACTCTTTGATATTTGACGTAATAACTTATTTGGTTCTGTTAAAATTTTTTTAACTGACATAATTGTAAATTATTTTATTATAAATTTTAAACTTTTAAAGGAAGAACTTTAAGAAGAATTTTATTTCTTAATGGATCTGCATTAAGCTGGTTAAGTGTACTAATTATAAAATATAACGTATCTTCATCGATATCTTTTATCTCATCTTGCCCAATAACCTCAACAATTCGAAGCATAGCAGCTGCCATATCACCACTATTAATAAAAATCTGAATATCAGATGGTATTTCTGACTCACTTATCTCGTATAGATCTTTAAATTTTTCGGAGACTTTAATGCCGTCTGATTTAAATGCCTCAACTAAAATGATATCTTTCTTTGAAAAAAAATACTTTTTATTTTTTTTAACTTTCTTTAATAAATCATTTAAATCTTTGGTGATATTTTTTGATGATCCCCCATCTTTAAAATAATTAATCAATTTTGATTGATGCAATACTTTATTGTTTATTTTAATGTTAGTTAATTCAGTTTTTTCTTCGTCTATATAATTATTATAAAATGAAGTAAAATTTGAAGGAACTTCTTCTTTATCAATTTTTTTCAAAAATACTCTCAATTCTGTGTCAAATGCATTTTCATTGCCTTCATTTTTGAATGAGTTCTTTAAAGCATTTATTAGTAAAAGTTTGTTTTCAACTTCAGTAGTAATTAATATTCCCTGATAAATTAAGGCTCTTGACTCAATGGTTGATAATACTTTTGTAGATTCTTTGATATTTAATAATTGGTTAATATTGAACTGATATCTTTTATAAAGTTCAAATAGTTCTTTTTCTTTGTAAAGCTTTTCATGTGTAGCTTTTTCAATACTATTGATCTTATCTATGTCTGTAAGTTCTATATCTTGATAACTATCCAATAGATTTGATGTTGATAAATATTTCCAAATTTGTCTAGAAGTGGATTCTTTGGGTTCAAATTTAAATTGGGGGTTAGTCCTATGCGATAAATGAAAATCTAAAATTGTATTTTCTGATATTTCTATATCAGGTTGATTATTATAACCCATTAAAAAATTTATTTTATTTTCATAAAATTTTTCTTCAAAACCCATTTCTTTTTTTAAATCTAACAACAACTGAGCTTCTTCTTTTTTATTATTATTAATTAAACAATAAATATTAAATTTAGATAAATAATCATCCCAGATTGAATCTTGAATTTTAGAAAAAAAATTACATGCTTTTTTTATTTCTGATTTAGAAAGATAATCATCTACTAATAATTTTGTAAGTTTTGTATGTTCATTGATTATTTGATTTTTTATTAAATAATTTTCAATTAATTGAAGGTTAGAATTTTTGATAAGCCAATTAGATTTTAATTCTATAAATTGATCTTTAGAAATATTTATTTTAGGATAATGGGCATTGGTTAAAAATAAAATATTTAAAATTTCTGAAGCATCTTCTGAAAGTTCCATTTTATTAATTCTTTTTAATATATTGAAAATTTGATCTCCATTTGATTTAGACCACATATTAATATCTAGTCCATTTTCTGCTGGATCATACAATCCTACAATTTTAATTTCGTTTGAATCTAATGTTTGATCCTCTTCTATCTTTAATTCATCATCCTTTTGAGATTGCATTTTATAAATGTTGTTCTGTGCAACATTTTTTTCTTTATTATTATCTATTACATCAATATTTTTAGAGGTTTTTTTCTCTTCAATATTCCATATATCAATAGGTTCTTGTGACTGAGCAACAAGGCCCGAAAGTAAATAAAATAAGATAATTGTTAAATATTTTCTATTTAACAATTTTAAGTTTTTCATTTGGAATAGTTTTTTCAATTTCTTTATTTGGAGATGGAAAATCAATTTTACCCAGTAACACCACCACACCAAAAATAATAATTAAAACTAGTGCTGTCTTAACTAAAAAGCCTTTAGTTGTGCCTGAGCTTGTATTTTTTGTGAATTGCATATATTCTCTATTAATTTCAAATTAAGACATATTTGTGTTTTTTCAATAAAGAAAGCTTATGATTTCAAATAAAAACCTCGTTTTTTTGGGCATGATGGGGTCTGGAAAATCTTCGATTGGCAGATTAGTTTCTAAAAAATTAAACCTTCCATTTACTGATATAGATAGCTTGATTGTAGAAAATACTGGAATGAGTATTTCAGAAATATTTGAAAAAAATGGTGAAAATCATTTTCGACATCTTGAAGAAAAAATAACACTCAAGTGTTTAAAGGCAATTAAAAATGTTGTTTCGCTTGGTGGTGGTGGATTTATTAATGCCAAAATTAGAAAAGAAATTCTGTCCAATCATATTTCATTTTGGTTGAATTGGGATGAATCAGTTTTAATTAAAAGAATTAAAGGTAGTAAAAAAAGACCCCTGGCATTTAAATCAACAGATCAAGAGATAAGAACAATAATTAAAAATAGATCAAAAATTTATTCAAATGCACAATTCAAAATAAACTGTAATAAACTTACAAAAACTGAGATAGTAAAAAAAATTATAAAAATTTATGAGCTTAATTAAACTGCAGGTAAAAACTCGAAATCACAAATATCCAATTTTTATAGGAAATAATATTTTAAGTAAACTTAAAGTAATTTTAAAAGAAAATTTGATTAATTTTAATCAATGTCTTGTTGTTGCTGATAAAAATGTACCAAAAAAACTAATAAATAGAGTTTTAAACTCTTTACCTAAAAAAAAAATATCGTTTCATTATTTTAATTCTAGTGAAAAAAATAAAAACCAAAAAAGTATTGATAATATTTTATCTATCCTGCTAAATAAAAATTTTAACAGGAATGATTGTGTGATTTCTATTGGAGGCGGCATCACTGGAGACGTATCTGGTTTTGCAGCTAGTATCTTTAAGAGGGGACTAAAATTTATCAATATACCTACTACTTTACTGTCACAAGTAGATTCTTCAATTGGAGGAAAAACAGGAATAAATAACAAGTATGGTAAAAATTTAATTGGTACATTTTACCAACCTAGCTTGGTTATTTCTGATATTATTTTTTTGAAGTCACTGCCTAAAAGAGAAATTATATGTGGCTATGGAGAGATTTTAAAACACGCTATAATTGCAGATAAAAAATTTTTTACTTTTTTAGATATTTATGGTTCTCAAATTTTAAGCCTTAAAAGTCCTTTAATAGAAAAAGCAATATTCAAAAGCTGTTCCATTAAAAAGAAAGTTGTTGAAACTGACGAAAGAGAAATGGGTATAAGAAAAATTTTAAATTTTGGACATACATTTGCTCATGCTTATGAAGCAACACTAGGATATTCAAAAAAACTTAACCATGGGGAAGCTGTTATACTTGGTATTAAAACGGCAGCAAAATTTAGCTTATCACACAATATTCTAAGTATTAAAGAATATAACTTAATTGAAAATCATTTGAATAAATTAAGTCTTCCAAATAGTATCAATAGATTCTTTTCCACAAGAAGCTTAAATAAAATTTTGTCTTTTATGAAAAAAGACAAAAAAAATAATACGTATAAAATAAACCTTGTTCTGCTTAAAAAGATAGGCTCTCCAATATATAAATTACAGTTTGATGAAAAAAAAATTCATTTTTTTCTAAGAAAAGAATTAATTAAGTAGTATTTGAATTGAATGAATGTGTTCTTTTAGCTCTGAATCTAAGACACTATAAATTCTTTTAGTTGAGACTATCTTGCTTGTTTTAGTAAGTTCTTCTGAGTTTATTATTAGTTTTAAATGAAATTTTCCTTCTTGGTGACCTTTATGATTTTTATGTAAAAAACTTTTATCCTCAATTTTAAGATCTTGAATAACAATTTCTCTTTCAAGCTTATTTTTAACAATTGCAATTAATTCATTTATATTCATAAGTATTATTTTATTATATAACATGAAAAATATTTGTGACTGGAATAATTGCTTTGAAATTGGTGAATATAAGGCTCCAATTGAAAAAGATAATAGCAAAAGCTACAGGCTGCTTTGCCTACCTCACGTTAAAGAATTTAATAAAAATTGGAATTATTTTAAAGGAATGGATGATGAGCAAGTATTTGATTTTTTAAAATCAGATATGACTTGGCATAAACCCACTCAAAGTTTTAGTTCTTCAGATAATTTTTTTAAAGTTCTTTGGAATAACGCTTTAAAAGATGAGTTTGATAAGACTAAACTTAGAGGCGAATATAATCACATGAATAAATTTACGTTTGATGCCAACGATATTAAAGCTTTTAGTATTTTGGGTGTTACAGTTGGCTTAAAATGGGAGCAAATACAAGATAAATTCAAAACTCTTGTCAAAAAATTTCACCCTGATATTAACTTAGGAAATAAAGAATACGAAGAAAAACTTAAATTAATCACCTTGGCTTACACACAGCTAAAGAATACTTATAGAAAAAAAATTGACACCTAATTTAAATATACAGCCAGATATCAAAATATCTTTAAAGCAAACTTTTGGAATAGATTCAGAAATGGAGGTTGATGCATTCTCAAAAAAAAGTGAGTATGTACCTGAAATAGATAAAAATTACAAATTTGATAGAGATACTACACTTGCAATTATATCTGGGTTTGCTTTTAATAAAAGAGTTTTAGTTCAGGGATATCATGGAACTGGTAAGTCAACACATATCGAGCAAATTGCTGCAAGATTAAACTGGCCTTGTATTAGGGTAAACCTAGACAGTCATGTGAGCAGAATTGACCTTATTGGGAAAGACGCAATTGTCGTAAAAGATGGGAAACAAGTTACAGAATTTAAAGAAGGTATTTTACCTTGGTCTATTCAAAACCCTGTCGCCCTTGTTTTTGATGAATATGACGCTGGAAGACCAGATGTAATGTTTGTTATTCAAAGAGTGTTAGAAGCTGAAGGAAATTTTACTCTTTTAGATAAAAATAAAGTTATAAAACAAAATAAATTTTTTAGATTATTTGCAACTTCTAATACGATTGGATTAGGAGACACAACAGGACTGTACCATGGTACACAACAAATAAACCAAGGACAAATGGATAGATGGAATATTGTTACATCTTTAAATTACTTAAGTCTTGATAGAGAAATGGAAATTATTTTGGCAAAAAATAGAAATTTGAATAATCCTAAAGGTAAAGAAAAAGTATCTAATATGATTAAAGTAGCATCATTAACTAGAAAAGGTTTTATAGCAGGAGATATCTCAACAGTTATGAGCCCCAGAACTGTACTGCATTGGGCAGAGAACGCAGAAATTTTTAAAGATACTGGTTATGCTTTTAGGGTTACATTTTTAAATAAATGTGACGATATTGAAAAGAATACTATAGCTGAATATTATCAAAGATGTTTTGGAGACGAATTACCAGAGTCTATGGTAAATATTCAGATTTAAATGAGCAACAAAGAAGATAATTTTAAAGAACAATTTAAACAAGCGCTAACCTCCACTGCAAAAGTAATTTCGGGAGATTATAAGCTAAATGTCAAAAAAATTGATAAAAATTTAAGTTCAAAAAAAATAGATTTTTTTGATTTAACAAATTTATCAAACAAGAATGATTTTATAAGATTAAGAGCAGAAACAGATTCAGGTGCACTTAAAAATAAGTTTTTCAATAAAGAAATATTTAATAAAAACTTGCCTAATAATCCCTCTTGTAAATCTCTATATAATATTGCTGAAAAAATTAGATATGAAGTTTTGGGTGGAAAAATGCTCAAAGGTGTAAAAAAAAATTTAAGTGAAAATTATAATAATAAAATTGCTTCAGTTCGTAAAGATCAATTAAAAAGTAAAGAAGATGTTCCTGTAACAGAGGCTTTTGAACTTTATATGTTAAAAAAGTTTTTTAATTTAAAACTTAATGCTGTGTCTTCAAAAATGTTAAGTTTTTGGGAAAAAGATTTCCACTCTTCTATTGATAGGCATCTAGATTTTTTAAATAAGAATTTGGAAGATCAAGATAACTATGGGTTAAAATTTTCAGAAATTCTTGAAAGTATGGATGTTTTTAATTCAAATAATGATGAGAACAATGAAGATAATGTTGAAAAAGATAACAAACAAGAGAATAAATCAGAAAACAATGATGATAATCAATCAGATGATAAAGAAGATGAAAATAAACAAGACGAAAATCAGGCAAGCCTAGATGCAGGTTTTGATCTTAGCGACCAGCAAATGGATAAGCAATTAGAAGATTCTGACTCTCTTAAAGAAAACATAAAAAATGCAATACAAAAAACTAATTTAAATAACTCGGACCAAGAATATAAAATCTTTACTACAGAATTTGATGAAATTGCAAAAGCTGAAACTTTAGAGAATATAAAAGAAACACAAAGATTGAGAAAGAGTTTAGATCAGCAGCTTGTTAGTTTCAAAGATTTAATAACTAAACTTGCAAATAAATTACAAAGACAGCTACTTGCAAAACAAAATAGGGCTTGGGAGTTTGATTTAGAAGAGGGCTTATTAGATAGCTCTAAACTAACCAGAATTATTATGGACCCTTATAATTCACTGTCTTTTATGAAGGAAAAAGATCTTGATTTCAAAGATACGATAGTAACTTTGTTAATTGATAATTCAGGATCAATGCGTGGACGTCCTATAACAATAGCGGCACTTTGTGCAGATATACTATCTAGAACCTTGGAAAGATGTTCAGTGAAAGTTGAGGTATTAGGTTTTACGACTAAAAACTGGAAAGGTGGAAAAAGTAGAGAAGCTTGGACCAAAACTGATAAACCGAAAAGTCCTGGAAGACTTAATGACTTAAGGCATATAATATACAAAGGAGCAGACACTCACTGGAGACAAGCTAAAAATAACATAGGTTTAATGCTTAAAGAAGGGCTATTAAAAGAAAATATAGACGGAGAAGCTATATCCTGGGCACATAACAGAATTAAAAAAAGAAAAGAAGAAAGAAAAATCTTAATGGTCATTTCAGATGGTGCGCCAGTAGATGACTCTACTTTGTCAGTCAATTCAGGAGACTTTCTAGAAAAACATTTGAAACAAATGGTTAAATTTATAGAAACGAAAAGTGATGTCGAAATTTTAGCTATCGGTATTGGACATGATGTTTCCAGGTACTACGATAAGGCTATTAAAATAACTGATGTACATGAACTTGGAGATGTGATGATTTCTCAACTAAGCAGTCTATTTGAAAATAAAAATAAGTTTCATTAAATATTTATAAGATCTTTATTATTCCATTTAATATTAACTTCAGCACCACTTCTTGTTTCTGAATTTTTACATAAAATATTTGCAAAATTCTTTTCAAGCAAAGTTTTACCTATAAAGATACCAAGACCTAGTCCTGATTTAGATTTTATAGAGGATTTATATGACTTAATATAAGGTTCACCAATATTTCTTAGCACATCATTGGAGTATCCCTCACCATCATCCGCAATTATAATTTCGGTAATGTCATTATCGCTTTTTAAATTTATAAAAACTTTACTTTTTGAAAATTTATTGGCATTCCCAATAAAATTTCTTAGTCCATAAACAATCTCAATAGATTTAGTAATATTTAATGAATTTGAATTTTGATCAAAATTTAGAATAAATTCTTTTTTACTTATTTCTTTAAAAGACTTTATAATTTCATTTAGATAGTCAGCTATAGATAAATCTCTATCAATAAAATCATCTTCAATAATGGGATTTAATGTAAGTTTTTTTAATATTTCACTACATCTTTCAATCTGACTCAACAAAAGATTAATATCTTTTTTAACTTCGTCGTTATCTTTAAATTGTTTTAATAAGTCTGAGGATACAATTTTTATTGTAGAAAATGGAGTGCCTAAAGAATGGGCAGCAGCAGCAGCTTGACCACCAAGTGATAAAAGCTCTTGTTCTTTCGACATAATTTCTTCCATTTTATTTAGAGCTTCTTTTCTAATCCTAGATTCTTTTCCAAAGATTAAGGCAAAATAATTTAAAAAAATTAAAGCAATAATTAATGAGATGGGAATTGAATAATAATAATAACTATCAACATGAAAATGTTCATTAACTGGGTAAGGCAGAGGGTGGTTAAAAAAAGTAAGAAAAATAATTATTAAAATAGTAACGCCAGCTAATAATAAATTACTCTTAAAACCTAAGTTTGATGATGAAAAAATACTTGGAATTATCAAAAAAATTGAAAAAGGATTTGCAATCCCTCCTGTTAAGTAAATTAAGCCACTTAACAATAAAATATCAATTAATAAAAAGAAAAATGCTGTTTTGTCTAATAGTTGTGTATTCTTATTGATATAAATTAAATAAAGATTACTTAATATTCCAATTAAAATTATTGAATTTTCTAAAATTAAATCAAATTTAAAATTAAAAATAAAATAAATCACATTTACTGTAATTAACTGACCAATGATAGCTATCCATCTTAGATTGATGTATGTAGATTTTTTTAAAGAAAAATATTTTGAAGTTTCGAAAAACCTCATTACTAGATGTCTAGATTTTGAACATTAATTGCATTTGAAACTATAAAGTCTTTTCTTAAAGCCACATCATTACCCATCAAGGTATGAATAAGAAGTTGGTCTTTTTTTAAATCTTTTGAATATTGAACTTGTAGTAAATTTCTTGTTTCAGGGTCTAATGTTGTACTCCATAGTTCTTCTGGATTCATTTCTCCTAACCCCTTGAATCTTTGAATGCTCATTTTAGATTTTTCTTCTTCGTAAGCTTTAGTGAATTCTTTGGTTCCTTTTTTAATTTTTTGCAGTTCTTTATTATTTTTTAAAATATAATTTTCTAATTCACTTTCATCTTTTATATAAATACCTTTTGTACCTTTATTAATTTTAAATAGTGGTGGTTGAGCAAGATAGACATGTCCATTTTCAATTAATTTATTAAATGGTTTATTATTAAAAAATGTTAATAATAAAGCTCTAATGTGCGATCCATCAACATCCGCATCGGTCATGATAATAATCTTTCCATACCTTAAGTCTTTTAAATCTATATCTTCAACTTTTGGATCAAGACCAAGTGCATTAATTAAAGTAACAACTTCATTAGATGACATCATTTTAGCTAACGATTTTGTTCTATGTTCACTACCATCTCTATTGCTGTTCTTTTTAGGGGCAACTTCCTCAACATAAGTATTAAGAATTTTTCCCCTTAGTGGTAAGACCGCTTGATTTGACCTGTTTCTACCTTGTTTTGCTGAACCACCTGCAGAATCTCCCTCGACTATAAACAATTCTGTTCCTTCTTGTTTTCCTATTTGGCAATCAGCTAATTTTCCAGGTAAACCACTTAATTCTAAAGCACCTTTTCTTCTTACATTTTCTCTTGCTTTTCTAGCCACATCTCTTGCAAGTGCTGCCTGCATTACTTTTGCTAAGATAATTTTAGATGTAGTTGGGTTTTGATCAAACCATATTGATAATTTTTCGCTAACAATACTTTCTACAATCATTCTCACTTCAGATGAAACCAGTTTATCTTTTGTTTGTGAGGAAAATTTTGGATCAGGTATTTTTGCTGAAATAACACAAGTAAGACCCTCTTTAATGTCGTCACCCGATATTGTTAATTTATTTTTTTTTAGTAAATTATGTTCTGTTGCATATTTATTAATTACTCTTGTTAATGCACTTCTAAATCCCAATAAGTGAGTACCACCATCTTTTTGATAAATATTATTTGTATAAGGATAAATATCCTCACCATAGCCTGCATTCCACTTTAAAGAACATTCAATTTCAATATTATTTTTTTTACCTTCAATATAAATTGGTTTTTTAAACAAATCATTACCAGCTTTATTTATAAGTTTTTCTCTTTTTTCATCTAAAAAATCAACAAACTCTAAAACACCACCATCAAATTTGAAAACTATTACTTTTTCTTTTTTTTGATTTAAGTCATTAATTGTTATCTTTATTCCTTTATTCAAGAATGCTAGTTCACGCATTCTTTTAATAATTATATTTGGAGTAAATTTTATTGATGAAAATATTTCTTTTGATGGCAAAAATGTTATCTGGGTACCGGTTTCTTTTGATTTTCCTATAACTTTAAGTGGAGCTTTTGAGGCCCCATCTTTAAACTCCATAAAGTATCTGTTTCCATCTCTATCTATTTCTAATTTGAGTTTTTCTGATAATGCATTTACAACCGAAACACCCACACCATGTAAACCACCTGACACCTTGTATGAATCGTGATCAAATTTTCCCCCAGCATGTAGTTGAGTCATAATAACTTCTGCAGCAGACATTTTTTCACCCTTATGCATATCAACAGGTATTCCTCTACCGTCATCTCTAACAGTAATGGTTCCATCAGAATTTATTTTAACTTCTATATTCTTGCAGTGGCCTGCTAGAGCTTCATCTATTGAGTTGTCTACAACTTCATAAACCATGTGGTGTAAACCAGTGCCATCATCAGTATCACCAATATACATTCCTGGTCTTTTTCTGACAGCTTCAAGACCTTTTAAAACCTTGATGGAGTCAGCTTGATATGTTGTATTTTTTGTCATTTTTATATTTATATGGAAAGATTATTTATACCATCTTTTAAAAAAAAATTATCGATTTAAATTAATATAATTAAATAATTAGATTAAATAATCGTTAAAATATAATAGTTTTACTATTAG
>Ga0209709_10002931_pt1 | contig 14460 bp, 13 predicted proteins | sample ArcticOcean_MG_C_2_FD_187435 | JGI IMG/M metagenome (GOLD analysis project Ga0209709, IMG submission 187435) | Marine microbial communities from western Arctic Ocean - ArcticOcean_MG_CB4_136 (SPAdes) (version 2) | ecosystem: Environmental > Aquatic > Marine > Oceanic | place: Arctic Ocean... | reverse complement strand
TAAAAGGGTAGAAGTATTAGAAAATGAATTGAAATTAATTTCAGATAATAAAATTTATGAACCATATATGGTAAACAATAATGATATTATTGAAATATGGCAAGGAATAGCATTTTTTAGTATAGATTTTCCTAATCCTGATAATGATTTAAATTTTCTAAAGAAGCATATAAACACATTGTACTCTGATATAAATGATATAAAAAATAAGTTATAATTATTTTTTCTATAATTTTGATTTATGTCAAAAAATAGTGTTTTTTCTGGAGTAGAAAATCTAAATCCTTTCAAATCAAATCTACCAAATATCGATTTTAAAGAATTTGAAAAAGTAATTAATACCAGAAGAAGCGTAAGGGTATTTAAAAAAGATATAATACCTATAAAAGTTGTTAAAAAATGTTTAGAAAATGCTTTAAAAGCTCCTACATCATCAAATCTCCAAACATGGGAAATTTATTGGATTAGAAACAAAGAAAAAAAAAAAAGGGTTATCAAAGCATGTTTATCTCAACCTGCTGCTTCTACAGCTAAAGAATTGTTTGTTTTTGTTTCACGACCTGACTTATGGAAAAGAAATAATCAACTAATGTTAAACTACTTTAAAACAAGAAAGCATATACCTAATTCAGTATTTAATTATTATAATAAAATAACAAATTTTGCATATAATCACGGTTTTTTAGGAATTTTAGGATTTTTTAAAAAAATTTTAGTAGATATAATTGGTATTTTTAAAGTTATACCTAGAGAACCATCTTCATTTTCAGATATGAAAGTTTGGTCCCAAAAAACTACAGCTTTAGCTTGTCAAAATTTTATGCTTTCAATGAGAGCTTATGGTTTTGATAGCTGTCCAATGGAAGGTTTAGATTCTAGTAGAATGAAAAAAATATTAGATCTTCCAAGAAAAGCGCAAATTTGTATGGCAATTGGAACTGGTAAAAGAGAAGATAAGGGTGTTTATGGGAGTAGATTAAGATTTGATAATGAATTATTTATAAAAGAAGTATAGTAGTTATATATTTAAACAATTATGGATAAACTTATTAAAATTAAATTTCCTGATTCATCTTCAAAATCATATCCAATAAATTCTACTTGTTTTGAAATTGTAAAGTCCATAAGTAATAGTCTAGCAAAAAAAACTTTAGTTGCTTCATTTAATGATTTTATTGTAGATTTATCATATAAAATACCTAGTGATGGAACTATAAAATTCTTTACTTTGGATGATGTTGAAGGTAAATCCGCATTTTGGCATTCATCTGCACATGTACTTGCAGAATCAGTTGAAAACATTTATCCTGGAGTTAAGTTTGGAATAGGACCCCCGATTGATAATGGTTTTTATTATGATATTGATTTTAATAAATACGATACTTCAAAAATTGATTTAGATAGAATTGAAAATAAAATGTTAGAGTTATCTAAACAAAAATCAGAATTTATTAGAGAAGAAGTATCTAAATCCAGCGCCATCAAATTTTTTAAAAAAAAAGATGATAATCTAAAATTAGATTTAATTAAAGATTTAAATGATGGTGAAATTACTTTTTATAAACAAGGTAATTTTATTGATTTATGTAAAGGCCCTCATATTCCGAATACAGGATTCATTAAAGCTGTTAAAATATTAAATATTGCTGGTGCTTACTGGAGAGGTGATGAAAAAAAACAACAATTAACTAGATTGTATGCTATTACATTCTCAAAACAAAGTGAGTTAGATAATTATTTATATAAACTTGAAGAGGCTAAAAAAAGGGATCATCGAAAGTTAGGTAAAGAACTTGAGTTATTCTTTTTTAGTGAAAAAGTTGGTCAAGGCTTACCAATGTGGTTACCAAGAGGTAATATCATTAGAGAAAATCTAATGAATTATATGAGAGAAGAGCAATTAAAAATGGGTTATGAACATGTTTCTACACCTCATATTGGTTCAAAAGAATTATATGTTACATCTGGACATTATGATAAGTACGGTGAATCTTCTTTCCAACCTATTAAAGTACCTTCAGATAATGATGAGTTTTTATTAAAACCTATGAACTGCCCTCATCACTGTGAAATATATGATTTTAAACCTCATTCTTATAAAGAATTACCAATTAGAATTGCTGAATTTGGGACAGTTTATAGATATGAACAAAGTGGTGAATTACATGGAATGACAAGAGTAAGAGGTTTTACTCAGGATGATGCTCATATTTTTTGTACTGTTAAACAAGTAAAAGATGAAGTAATCAGTGTAATTAATTTGATTTTAAAAGTATTTAACGCACTTTCTTTTAAAAACTATAATGTTCAAATCTCATTAAGAGATAAAGAAAATCACGATAAATATATAGGTGATAGTAAGTTATGGGATATAGCAGAAAATGATTTAATAGAAGCTGTAAAAGAAAAATCTATTGAAGCAAATATTGTATATGGTGAGGCTGCTTTTTATGGTCCAAAAATTGATTTTATGGTTAAGGATTCTTTAGATAGAGAATGGCAACTTGGAACAGTTCAGGTTGATTATCAATTACCTAAACGTTTTAAACTAAATTATATTGATACTAAAAACAAAAAAGAAACACCTGTTTTAATACACAGGGCACCATTTGGTTCAATGGAGAGATTTATTGCAATATTAACAGAACATTGTGCGGGTAATTTTCCATTATGGTTGTCTCCTGAGCAGTTAATAGTTTTACCTATAAATGATAAAGTAAATACTTATGCTAAAGAAATATATACTACACTAAAAAATGCTAAATATCGATGCTCGATAGATGTTAGGGTTGAAAAAATTTCAAAAAAAATAAGAGATGCTGAACTTAAGAAAATTCCATATATGATAATTATTGGTGAAAATGAAATGAATAAATCTCAAGTATCAATTAGAAAAAAGATAGAAGGGGATATAGGTAAAATGAAAATCAAGGAATTAGAGAAAATGTTAATTAAAGAACTAAATAATCATATAAATTAATTATGATTTACTTTTTTTTACACAAAATATTGAGATATTTGCAGATATTTTAAAAGGAGGTACAAATTATTAGAATAAATAGAAAAAAAAGGACCTGGAAAAGACCAGAAGAGAAGTATAAAGTCAATGATAAAATTACTTCAAATATGGTTAGATTAGTAGGTGAAAATGTTGAAGTAAACGTTTACCCACTACATCAGGCTAAAGCTATGGCAGATACACTTGGATTAGATCTTGTTGAAATTTCACCCAATACAGATCCACCTGTTTGTAAAATTATTGATTATTCAAAGTTTAAGTACACACAAAAGAAAAAACAAAAATCCATAAGGTCAAATGCTCAAAAGATAGTTTTAAAAGAGATTAGATTCGGCCCTAATACCGATGAACATGATTTTAATTTTAAATTAAAACATGCAACAAAATTTTTAGAAAGTGGTGCTAAAGTAAAAGCATACGTTCATTTTTATGGTAGAACTATAGTTTTTAAAGAAAGAGGAGAAATTCTCTTACTTAAATTAGCTCAAGCTCTTGAGGATATAGCAAATGTTGAAGAGCTACCTAAACTTGAAGGGAAAAGAATGTTTTTAATGTTATCACCTAAAAAATAAATATATGCCAAAAGTAAAAACAAAATCAGGTGCAAAAAAAAGATTTAAAATAACTGGATCTGGAAAAATTAAGAGAAAAAAAGCTTTTAAAAACCATATTTTAACTAAGAAAGAAACTAAACAAAAAAGAAATTTAACTAAATCATCATTAGTTCATAAGTCTGATAAGAAGAATATTGAAAGAATGATATAAATTTATTATTATGCCTAGATCAAGAAATAATGTTGCAGCAAAAAGCAGAAAGAAAAAAGTTTTAAAACTAGCAAAAGGTTACTTTGGTAGAAGAAAAAATGTGTGGACTGTAGCAAAAAATGCAGTTGAAAAAGCACTTCAGTATTCATACATACACAGAAAAACAAAAAAACGAGAAATAAGAAGTTTGTGGATTCAAAGAATAAATGCTGCTGTTAGACAAGGTGGTATATCATATTCTGAATTCATGGATAAATTAAAAAAATCAAATATTACTTTAAATAGAAAAGTATTAGCAGATATTGCTATGAATGACCCTGATTCATTTAAACAGATTATGAAAAATGTTTCGTAAATTCATGCTACTGTGTTTAGTAGAGAAATATTAAAGTCTTTTAAATTTATTCAAACCCCTTTTTATTATTACGATTTAGAACTTTTAAAAACAACTTTAAAAGCTCTTACTTTAGAATTAAATTCTGACTCATTTAAAGTTCATTATGCAATTAAGGCGAATGCTAATAACAAAATCTTAAATGTAATAAAAGACTCTGGGTTAGGAATAGATGCCGTAAGTGGTAATGAAATTAAAAAATCTTTAAATATTGGGTTTAATCGGAAAAATATAGTATTTGCAGGCGTTGGTAAAACTGATAGTGAGATAAATTATGCAATAAATAATAAAATTTCTTGCTTTAATTGTGAGTCAGTTGAAGAATTAGAAATCATTAATAATATATCAATAAATTTAAATCAAATATCAAATATTTCATTAAGGTTAAATCCTAATATTGAATCAGATACACATAAAAAAATAACAACTGGTACTGATAAAAATAAATTTGGAATTGATATTAATGATCTAAATAATATTTTAAAAAAATTAAATAGTTTAAATAATTTAAAGTTATCTGGAATTCATTTTCATTTAGGATCTCAAATAACTAATTATAATGTTTTTAAGGACTTATGTAGTATAGCAAATCGAACAAATAAAAAAATTTTTGAATATGGGGTATTATTAAATCATATTAATGTTGGAGGGGGTCTTTCTATTGATTATTTAAATCCACAAGAAAAAATTATACCTAACTTCAAAAAATATTTTAATATTTATAAAGAAAATATTAAACTATTTAAAAATCAAAAGTTATATTTTGAATTAGGAAGATCATTGGTTGGTCAATGTGGTTTTTTAATTTCAAAAGTGTTATTTACAAAAAAATCATATAATAGAAATTATATTATTTTAGATGCTGGAATGAGTGAACTGATAAGACCATCATTATATAATAGTTTCCATAAAATTTCAAATATAACCTCTAAAGAAATGATAAATAAAACATATGATGTAGTAGGTCCACTTTGTGAGTCTTCAGATGTATTTATAAAAAATTTAAAATTACCTATGAGTAAAAGAGGTGACTTATTTTGTATTCACTCTTCTGGTGCTTATGGTGAAACTATGTCATCAAATTATAATTTAAGAAATAATATTAAATCTTATTATTCTGATTCTATTTAGTTAAATTAATTATAATTACTGATAAGAAATTAATATTTTAAAACGAATAATAAAAATTAAATTTTAATAATGAACTTCAAAAAAATATCTTTTAAAGTAATATTAGCATTAGTTTTTTATATATTTTTTTTATTAATATTTACTAAAATCTTTTAATTTATATTCAATTAATATAAAAACTATTATACTATAACAAAAAAATAAATTTTAAGAATTATTTTAAATTTACAAGATGATGACACTTGATGAAAAATTTAAAGCTATTGAGACAAACAATGCTCCTGGTCAGGAAGTCAGACAAAATCTAGGAGATCTTAATACGATTATGCTTGGTAAGAATCTTGATGGAGTTCCTGTTGATTTCTCCCATGGTGATGTAGATGCTTTTCCTCCAACGCCTAGTGCTGATACAACTTGGAAAGAGGGTTTTAGTAGAGGTGGGTCTCAAGCGTATACTGAGTATAGAGGATCGGCTGAAATACGAAATAGACTCGCTACTAGACTTGGAAAGTTTACTGGCCGGCCAATTGAAGCTAATAGCGAATTGATTATAACTCCTGGAACTCAAGGTGCATTATTTTTGGCACTTGGTTCAACGGTTGATGCTGGGACAAAAGTTGCTATAGTTGAGCCTGACTATTATGCCAACCGTAAACTTGTTAAGTTCTTCAGAGGTGATATTGTTCCAATTCCTTTAAACTACAAGGATTCTCAATCTGAAAACAGTCCAGATCTAAATCATATTGAAGAAGCGTTCAAAGCAGGCGCAAAGGTTTTAGTCTTTTCAACACCCAATAATCCTACAGGTCTTGTCTTTTCAAAGACTACAATAACTAAAATAGCAAATCTTGCATCAATCCATGATGTTACTGTAATTGTAGATCAATTGTACTCTAGAATGCTATATAGCGGTGAGACCTATACTCATCTTCGTTCTTGTGATGTTCAGCCTAAAAATCTTATTACTGTCATGGGACCATCAAAAACAGAATCTCTTAGTGGATTCCGCCTTGGAGTTGCATTTGGCACACCAAAATTGATTGAAAGAATGGAATCCCTTCAAGCGATTGTTTCTTTGCGTGCTGCAGGATACAATCAAGCTGCTCTTGATACTTGGTTTAAGGAACCTTTAGGCTGGATGGAAAATCGTATTAGAGAACATGAATCAATAAGAGATGAATTACTACAAACTTTCAGGGCTGCTAATATCCATATATCAAGTCCACAGGCTGGTAGCTATTTTTTTCCACAACTACCCCCGCTTCGTGTAGATTTATATACTTTTATACGTTTATTGCGTTATCAGGCAAAGGTGATAGTTACGCCTGGATCAGAATTTGATCCAGCTTGTATTGATAGTATCCGACTCAACTTTTCACAAGATCACTCTGCTGCAGTTGAAGCAGCAAAACGAATAGTAAAAATGGTGGAAATTTATCGCATATGATTGCTCAAGAGTCTTTGGTGAAAATGAAGAAAAAAACATTAACTTCAATACAAAAAAGAATAGGTCTAAAAATAGAAGATTGAAGGGTAGCAGGTTGGAAAATTTAGATAAAGACTTTTAATTATTTGGTATACTATTTAGTATGCCTTTTGTATTAAAATGACTATATAACGCATAAAAAAACCTTTATAATGTCTAATATTGATTTATTTATTCTTATTTCAACCTTATTAAGCATTTCTTTATATGCAGCATACAAAAACTATTCTAACAAGAATTTAAAGTCTTATATCCTAGGAAATAATTCATTAAAGTGGAGGACTATAGGACTATCTGTTATGGCAACTCAGGCTAGTGCCATAACATTTCTTTCTACTCCAGGTCAAGGTTATGTTGATGGTATGAGTTTTATACAAAATTATTTAGGTCTTCCATTAGCTCTATTAATCGTCTCTTTTATTTTTGTTCCTATATATTATAAATCAGGAGTCTACACAGCTTATGAATATCTTGAAAGAAGGTTTGATTTTAGAGTTAGGTTACTTACATCTTTCTTTTTTCTTTTACAAAGGGGATTACAGTGTGGTATCACCATATATGCACCTTCAATAATTTTAACTACTATTTTAGGTTGGGATATGACTACTACAGTTATTTTAGTTGGTCTATTAATAATGTTTTATACAACTATTGGTGGGAGTAGAGCAGTTAGTATAACTCATAAATATCAGATGACAATCATTTTTATTGGATTGATTGTAATTTTTGTTTACTTAATAACTTTTATACTTCAAGATATTACAGTAAAAGATTCATTTCGTTTAATAGGACTATTTGACAAAAATAATGCCATAAATTTTTCTTTTGATTTTTCAGAAAAATATACAATTTGGTCTGGTTTACTTGGTGGTTTTTTTCTTTCATTATCCTATTTTGGAACTGATCAATCACAAGTTTCTAGATATATAAATGCTAAAAATATTAAAGAGAGTCAAATGGGCTTAATTTTTAATTCTATTTTAAAGATTCCATTGCAGTTTTTTATACTTTTTTTAGGTCTTTTATTATTTGTTTTTTATTCTATGAATCAACCACCTTTAAATTTCAATAAAAATCTTATAAAATATCAAAAGTCTATAGATAATGAAGTTATTAATATATATGAGGAAAAGTCTTTTTCAATTTTTAATGATAAAAAAAAACTATTAAATAATTATTTTAACTCAACTAATAATGAAGAATTAAAAGATGATATAATAGAATTAAATAAAACCTTTGATGCTAATCGTAAAAATTTTGAAAATGAAGTGTTAAGAAATGGTTATGTTCAAAAAAAACCTGAATCTGATTTTATATTTATATCCTTTATTTTAGATTATTTACCTGTCGGACTTATAGGTTTTTTAATTGCAATTATATTTTCAGCTGCTATGAGTTCAACATCTGCTGAAATAAGTGCACTCTCCGCAATTACTACTATAGATATATACAAAAGATTTTTTAAAACATCTAAAGTTAAATTAAGTGATGTTAGTGTCTCTAGAATTTTTAATGTTATGTGGGGTGTTATAGCTATTTTATTTTCTTTATTTTTTGTTCAAAAGGAAAATTTAATTGAATCCATAAACATTATAGCCTCATTGCTATATGGTAATGTGTTAGGTATTTTTCTAATTGCTTTTCTAAGTAAGAAAATAAAATCAATGAATGTACTAATAGCTGCTATATTATCACAATCTATTGTATTATTAATGTATTTTAATTTTTCAATTGGTTACTTGTGGTTTAATTTTATAGGATGTTTATTAACATATGGTATATCATACTTTTTATATTTATTAAATGAATTTACTCATAATAACTCAAAATAATAATATTGATAAATGGTTAGATATTTTTTCTAAGACATCTAATTGTTCAGTAGAAGTTTGGCCAAATGTAAATAATTATAATAAGATTGATTGTGTTGCTTTATGGTCTCATCCCCATGGGCTACTTAATAAATTTAAGAATTTAAAACTTATTCATTCTATGGGTGCGGGAGTAGATCATATTCTATCTGACCCTTCACTACCTTCAAATATTCCTATATGTAGGATATCTGATGAAAAACTATCATTTTCAATGTCAAATTACATTATTATGGCTGTTTTATATTTCCATAAAAGATTAGATAAATATAAATATGATAGAAAACATAAAATTTTTGATCATGATAGCTATCCAGAAATTGATGTCAACATTGGAATACTTGGTTATGGATCTTTAGGATCTGATGCTGGAAATAAATTAAAAGGTTTAGGATTTAATGTTTATGGATATAGTTTAAATAAAAAAAATGAAAATAATATACCATTGTTTTACGGAGATGATTTAGATATTTTTTTAAAAAAAATAAATGTTTTAGTTTGCACAGTACCTTATACTTCGAAAACAAAAAAATTATTGTCAATGAAACTTTTTGAAAAATTAAATAATGGTACGTATTTAATTAACGTTTCAAGAGGGAAAGTTCAAAATGAATCAGACATTTTAGAAGCAATAGATAAGGGTATTTTATCGGGTGCATTTTTAGATGTTTTTACAAATGAACCATTACCTAAAAATAGTTTGATTTGGAAGAATGAAAACATACAAATAACTCCACATATTGCATCTATAACTAATGAAGAAGCTGCTGTTCCCCAAATTTTAAATAATTATCAAAGATTAACAGATAATTTAAGCTTATTTAATAAGGTTAATACAGATAATGAGTACTAGAAATAAATTAGAATAAAGATTTAGTAACTCCAAAGCTAAATCCTGTACTATCTGGGACGTATCTACATATTCCACCATAACAAAAATACCCCCCTCTTTGTCTACCATAGTTTAAAGAGTAACGACTATTTCCTTTATTATAGCTAATTCCTGTATTGTAGTAATGCATTTTATCTTCTTTAATGGGATTACCATAATTATAAGTATCCATGACATATAATGATAAAGCATAATTGAAGTTATATTCTAAGCCTATTGCAGCCCAGTTTTTATTATCATCTTTTGAATTAAGATGTTGTAATTCAAATCGTAATGATTTCTTATTATTAATCTTATAAGTATTGTCTAAAACAAAAACACTTGATTTAATCTCACCATATTTTTCTTCAATATATTTTTTGTTATAGTACTGATCTAAGAATAAGAATATACTTTCAAATTTTTTTGACCATTTTTTTCTAATCTCAATGTTAAATTCAGAAAAATATTTTTCCCCAAATCCAAATAAATTTGTGTTAACGTATTCTTTGTAATAATCATAATCTCCCTTTAAATTATTCCAAATCGAGGCATTTATTGAGACATTTGTACCATACTTACCACCCAAAAAAGAATTTTGTTCTAAGAAATAAAATAAATCAAATTGAAATCCAATTTCACCTGATTTCATCATTTTAGGATCTTGAAATGAAATGTTTGGTTGAGACTGATAAACATAAATATTAGTCAATGAATAGTCATGTTGTTTTGTTAGTGCAGGAAGATAATTAACAACGCTTTCAAAATATATGTTTCCAAATGCTCTTCTTTCAGAAAATAAAGACATATTTTCAATTCTTCTAAATGTGAAATCTATTCCTAATCCATTTTTTATATAACCAGAGTTAAACAATAAAGAAGATCCATTTTTTATAAAAGTAGTGGAAACATCCCCAAATTGAACAATTGCATCTTTAGATTTACTTACAACCTCAAAATTTGAATAAAAGTTAGTTGAAGAAAAATCTATTCTAGTTGAAAATAAATTAGTCAAATCTTTATAACCATAAAGGTTAGTAGTAGGAGTACCATCATTTCTTCCTAAATAGCTAATACCTATTATTAATGTATTAGTATTATTATTTAAACTAGATGACAAATCAAATTCTGAATCTATTCCCATTAAGTATCCTTTTGAATATTTAAACCCTTTCTTCTGATTTCCAAAGAGTGCTGTTACATTAACTCCATCATTGATAAAATATCTTATTCTTCCACCTCTAATAGAATTATTTATTCCAAGGTTTTTATCTTCCCATGTTCTTAAAATGATTCCACTACCAAATTGCTCATAAAAATTACCTAATGTAATATTTAATTTATCAGTGTTATACTTAAAATTAAATGTAGATACATTAGTTTTTTTAAGATTAGGAGAATAATTAATTACTGCTGCAGGTAAATAAGACTCGATTTGAATTTCAAAATCTATTTTTTCAAAAACCGTAGATTTAAAATTTAAATAATTATTGGATCTAAATCTATTTTCATAATTAAAATCACCTGTTTTATTATCGTCCAGATAATAGTTTGAATTGGATTGAAAAGATGCGTTTAAGTTATTAAAGACTTGAGCATAAATTGAGTTTGAAAGAAAAATTATAAATAATAATAGATAAAATATATTTTTCACTTTAAAGAAATTAATCGTTTTTTTTGGAGTTCTTTAAAATAAATTCATATAAATCATTTTCTTCTCCAGGTTTATATCCGTTTCTTTTTTGAAGTATTTTGACCCCATCTGTTACAATAGTATATGGGGGATTTTCAATGTTCAATGCTCTTTGAAAATCTTGATTTTCATCTAATAAAATTTCAAATTTCCATCCTTTTCCACTTACAAAAGGCCTTACCCTTCTTTTTGTTCTATTATCGTCTAAAGCTACAGCTATAAGCTTAACATTTGTTTCTTCTGTCCATTGATCATAAACTTCGTGAATGGCATTTAGTTCTACAATACATGGAATACACCATGTTGCCCAAAAGCTATAAATAGTGAGCCCTTCAGAATTAATAGTTGAAATAGTTCTAATTGGTTTTCCATCAATAGTCTTTACATAAAGATTAGGTATTTTATCTTGAGATTTCAACTCAATTAAATTGAAATTAAATAATAAAAAAAATAAAATTGTATAGTGTTTCATCTGATAAATATATACATATAAAACTAATATCTATTTTAAAAGAATTAAATTCGAATACATATTAAATTACGCATATGAATAAAATTTTTTCCTTTTTATTAGTTCTAGCATTTATCGTTTCTTGTGGATTTGATGAAGCAATTTCCGAACTTTTAGATGATGGAATTACAAGCATTTCAATAAGTATTTCTTCAGATAAAGTAAATGCTAACGAAAGTGTTACTTTTGAAACCAAAGATAATAATCAAAACATTATATCATCCAGCTCTAAATTTTATGTTGATGGTCAACTAATTTCAGGAAGTACTTATTCTACTGCTTCTGGTGGTGATCATGAAGTTTTTGCTACTTACAAAACAATAGTTTCTGATAAAAAATCTTTTAATGTGTTTGTTCCCCCTCCCACAAATTTTCAAAGTAATGTGTTAATAGAAGATTACACAGCAACTTGGTGTGGCTATTGTCCAAGAGTATTATTTGGGATAGAAGAGTTAGAAAAAGAGACAGATAAAATTTCAATTGTTGCTGTTCATGCTGATGATCAATTCCATTTTCCAGAAGTTAACTCTATGATGAGTACATTTGATATTAGAGGATTTCCTACTGCGAGATTAAATAGAACTATAACCTGGGTTAATCCTCCTTATAATTCTTCTCAAGTAGTTGATATGGCTGCTGTTCCTAGTAATTTAGGAATAGCATCAACATCTAGCATTAGCGGTAAAACTATAACGCTGAAAGTGAAAGTTAAATTTGGAACTGATGCTTACAGTGATACTAAACTAATTGTTCTATTGCTTGAAGATGATTTAAAAGCTGACCAAGATAATTGGACATCATATTATGATGAAGTTGATCCTATTCCAAATTTTGTCCACAATAATATTTTAAGAGTAACTTTAACAAGTATTTATGGTGATGCAATTCCAAACACAAAATCTAAACTAGGTGAAATGTATACACAAGATTTTACTTATGAAGTCCCTTCGGGTTATAATAAATCAAAATTAAAAATTGTTGCTTTTGTTGTAGGTTCTAATAAAAAAGCTATAAATGTAAGGGGAACTTCTATTGGTATCAATCAGAATTTTGAAGAGCTATAATATTACATATTTTCATTGTATCAAAAATGAATTATAACAAAAGCTGTTTTTTAATATTTCTTTTTATTTCCAATAACTTATTTTCGCAATCTTTTGAAAAAAAAAATAATGTTATTCTATTAAATAATATTAATTTAAAATCTAATGAGAGTAACGCATACATAACTAATAATGGAAATATTATTTTTTTTAATAGTTCTTTTAATATAGATAATAAAGGTGGACTAGAAGACAAAAATGATGTATGGTATTCTATAAATCTTGATGGTATATGGCAAAAACCAAATAATTTATCATTTGTTAATACAATTGGAAATGATTTATTATTAGGTATTTCTGATAATAAACTTGTTGTTTTTTCAGATGATATTATAAGATACTACAATAGTGATGTAAATAATATAAAAGAATTAAATAGGTCTCAAATAAAAAATTTCAAATCTCTTTATAATCTTCTATCAGGTTCAATTAATGATAATGATGATGTTATTTTAATAGGAATGGAGAGTTTTGGTTCTTTTGGTGTTGAAGATATATATTTTTCTAATAGAATCGACTCATTAAATTGGAGTCAACCTAAGAATATTGGTTCAATTATTAACACAAAATATCAAGAAATTTCACCTTTTTTATTAAGTGATGATACATTATTATTTTCATCTAACAGACCAACTAACTTAGATAGTTTTAATTTTTATTATTCAGTTAAAAATGATAATAAATGGTCAGAACCTCTATTATTTAATAAGTTAAATAGTAATGCTTCTGAAAAATTCATATCATTTAACCGTTTTAACAATACTTTTTTAGTATCTCAAGAATTTAGTAGTATTGGTAATTCTAATATTAATTTGCTTAAAATCTTAGAAGAAGATAAACTTAACCAGTTGAGCATATATCTAAATGCGAATGGTATTCTTAATGGGAGTTTCGAAGTTTTTAAAGATTCTATTTTACTTGGTAGAGTTGATGTAAAAAACCCATCAATTGTTTATGATTTTGAAAATAATAATCAATTATTATTTAAGTTTAAAATTAATGGTTATTTACAGTTAGATACACTTTTGTATTACTCTGATTTAGAAACCGCATATTTATCACCTAAAGAAATAGTAGTAGGGTCTAGGTTAATTTTAAATACAATAATTTTTAAAAGATCTTCATATGACTTTTTAAGGTCTTCATTATCAAGTTTAAACGACTTACTACATATTTTTAATAATAAAAAAGAATTTTCAGTACTAATAGAAGGTCATACTGATAATTCAGGAAATTTTAAAGAAAATGTAAAATTATCAAAAAAAAGAGCTGATGTAATAAAACAATTTTTAATAGATAATGGAATTAATAAAAATAGATTAAAAATTAAAGGATATGGTCCTTTAAAACCTAGATATAGTAATTCTTCTGAGGAAACTAGAAAACTAAATAGAAGGGTAGAGGTTTTAGTAATTAATAATTAAGATTAATGTATAGTGAATTACTTTGATTCTTTATAGATGAGTATATTTTATTTAACTTTTATTACAGATTCTTAATATTCAAAGCTTTCTGCTTTATCCAACGAATCGAAATATCAACTGGTGCTGTGGTATTGGCAAAAGCAGTGTTGTGTCCTAATGTTGAGAATAGCTTATATTCGAAAGGTTTACCTT
>Ga0209709_10002930_pt1 | contig 14462 bp, 9 predicted proteins | sample ArcticOcean_MG_C_2_FD_187435 | JGI IMG/M metagenome (GOLD analysis project Ga0209709, IMG submission 187435) | Marine microbial communities from western Arctic Ocean - ArcticOcean_MG_CB4_136 (SPAdes) (version 2) | ecosystem: Environmental > Aquatic > Marine > Oceanic | place: Arctic Ocean... | reverse complement strand
GACTCGCGGCGCATGCTCGTCGACATTGGTGGGAAGATAGGAAAGGAATTGTGTCGCTCGTTCGAACGCTTCGGCTTCGGTGTCGACCGCATCGTCGATGGCACCATTCGATGTGTGAATGTCGGCATGGCCGAGTTCTTCCTTGGCATGACCTCCAAGTGATGCTTGTTCGACCAAAGCAGGCCCAGCGATCATCATCTGCGCGGTCTCGCGCACGATGACCGAGTAGTGCGACGTGGCGACACGAGCCGCGCCGATGCCCGCGACCGAACCCAACGCCAACGCCACGGATGGAGCGATGCCAAGATGGCCGACGATCGTCTCCCAACCGCTCAGTTGCGGGATGTAAGTACGGCCGGCCGTCTCGATGGTTTTGACCGACCCGCCTCCACCCATGCCATCGACCAGTCGCACATGTGGAAGTCGTAGTTCAGCGGCCATCTTCTCAGCGGTGTTGCGCTTCTCGGGGAAGGTCGCGTCAGCAGACCCACCTCGCACAGTGAAGTCGTCCCCTGACAGCATCACCGGACGCCCGTCTATTCGAGCGACACCGAACAAGAAGTTCGAAGGTGTCAGATGAACGAGATTGCCGTCATCGTCGTATTCGGCCACACCAGCCGTCTTGCCGATCTCGTGGAACGACCCATCGTCGGCAACTGCGGCGATACGTTCACGGATCGTCAGCTTCCCGTAATGATGCTGACGTTCGACCTTCTCGGGCCCGCCCAGGGCCTCAGCAAAGGCTTCTCGCCGACGTAATTCTTCGAGTTCGGGTTCCCAGGTCACAGGTGCGTTTTTCCTTAATTGTGCTGCAACGGCAAAGCCTAAGCGCCTCGGCGAGAGCCCACCGAATCTGAGGTCATCGCCGAACGATTCCGGTCTTGTTCTCGGCCCACGCCCCGGGGCCACTCGGCGCGCCGAAGATGACCAAGGCTGTTGCGACAACTAACGTTGTGGTATGTCAATTCTTGTCGAGAGCCCAGTAGTTGGAACGGTATGGAAGATCCAGGTGGCTGTAGGAGATGCCGTTGCCGAAGGCGACGACATCATGATCCTTGAGTCCATGAAGATGGAGATCCCAGTCGAAGCCGAAGCGACCGGCACGATCATCTCTCTCTCGGTAGCCGAAGGTGACCAGGTCGCCGAGGGCGCCCTGCTAGCGACCATCGAATAGCCCTACTGCTCCGACCAGGCACGACCTGGCGCCTTGCCTGCGACAAGGTCGATCGGGTTGGCGTTTTCGGGCTCCAGTTCGCTACTTCCATCCTTCGCTTGGTCGCATACGCAGCCCAGCGTCGAGGCGCAGAACCGTCCCATTCAGTATCGGGTTCTCGACGATGTGCTGCGCTAGCTGCGCATATTCGTCGGGTCGCCCCATCCGCTCGGGGAATGGCGTGTCATGGTCAAGACGACCCCGAAACTCATCGGTCATACCGGCGACCATCGGTGTCTCGAAAGTGCCAGGAGCGATCGACACAGCGCGAATCCCGTGGCGAGCCAGGTCGCGTGCCAGAGGCAGCGTCATTGCGGCCACCGCCCCCTTCGATGCCGAATAGGCAACACCGCCGTCGACGCCATCGAATGCGGCAATGGACGATGTCGTGACGAGGACACCGCGCTCTCCGTCTTCGTTGGCAGCCTCAAGATCCCGCATGCGCCAGGCAACTTCGCGCAATACGTGAAAGGTGCCCGTTACGTTCACGGCCATGACTTTTTGGAAAATGTCCAACCGGTGAGCGCCCCGATGGCCAATCATCTTCGAGCCATCGCCCACACCAGCGCAACAGACTGCCACGCGAGCGATACCGAGCGCCGCTTGAGCGCCGTCCACCGCATGTTCGACCGACGTCGCATCGGCTACATCGCAGTGTTCAAAATGTGCGCCTAGTTCCGCCGCCAGAAGAGCACCGGCCGCATCATTCACGTCCAGGATGGCGACGCTCGCCCCTGCGGCAGAGAATCTTCGAGCTGTCGCTTCGCCCAATCCACTGGCCCCACCGGTGATGATCGCTACGTGACCAGGTAAATGCATAACCACAGTCTGCTCGCTGGACCGCCCCTGCAAGAATTCAAGGTGTGACTCACAGATCAAAGGGCATGAGCACCAGCGCAACTGTGGCGTCGCACTCGCGCAAGATGCGCTCGACGGTGTGGCCCAAGAACGGGCGACCGTCTGGCCGGCGCAGATTAGCTCCCATGACAACCAGGTCGGCTTCGAGTTCGGCGACAAGTGCAAGGATCTCGTCGGCAGGTTCGCCACTACGCAGCGTCTGCTTGGTCTCGACACCTAACCCCAGCGCCATAGTTGCTGACTGATCGAGTAATCCTTGACCGACTTCTTCTGGTGAACGCTGGTTACCGGCACGGTTCAGGATTCCTTGAAGCAACGCATTGGCGTCGGTCCGTGTGATCACATGTGTGAGGTGCACCTCGGTACCCAGGTTCGCGCTGATGTTGAACGCAATTTCGCTGGCGGCTCGCGATGCTGGTGTGCCGCCGATGGGAACGACAGCCCGAGCGAACGCTGCGGGTAGGCGGCGGGCGCCCAGTGTGCGATTACGTCTCACGAGCACGACGGGAATGGGGCTCACCGACAAGATGTCATCGACGCGGGTGGAGATAACGATGTCGTCGCGGTCGAGTTCATCAGCGCCCAGACCGATCACGCCGAAGCCAAGAGCACTCTCTTTAACGATGATGTCAGCAATGCCCTCTTCGGTCGTTTTGACCTTGCGATGCTCGATTTCTCGCCCGTACAACGTGTTCAACAGCGGCTCGATATCGGCCGAATCAGGACTTTCACCAGCGGTGATAACAGTGGCGGCGGCTTCCTCGGGCCAGGCGAAGTGCAGGATCTGAGCCGCAGCAATCGACGCTGGGTCGCCGTCGCTCGGCATGAGGAGTCGAGACGTATTGACGACAATGTTCTTGTCCAGCGCCGCCTCGCGAGAGAGGCGAGCCTGTTCCGCCTCGCTGCCGTCCCAGCCGCGCACGACCAACCGCAATCCAATCGAGGCGAACACGCTCGTAACCACGGGTACCAACACGATTGCCGTAAAGGCAACGGTGTTGAACACTCCGACAGCCGAACCAACGGTGGCGATCACGATCTCTAGGGCGCCGCGAGCGTTCAGTCCGGCGCCGAGCGCTAGGGCGCCGCGATGAGAACGCCCTGCCATACGAGCACCGCCATAGGCGCCGATGAACTTGGCAACGATGGCGACGACGATGATGACCAACGTCCAGGTAATAGCAGTGGCGTTGCCAAGCTCGCGCAGATCGACTCGCAAACCAGCGGTGGCAAAGAAAATCGGGGCAAAGAACCCGAGTGTGAGCCCTTCAATTTGTTCCAGTGTGCGATCGTGCTGAAAACGGGACCGGTGCAGGACGACACCAGCGACGAAGGCACCGAGCACTGCCTCAACACCGAGCTTCTGCGTGACCACGCCAAACCCGAGCATAGATACCAACGCAACCGTGAGAGCGCCCGACACACCTGCCTCGACCCGTCGCATCTGACGAAGCGCACGGTCGACCAATCGCTGGCCCAGCGTCATCGCTACGGCGACGAAAACTAGGATCGGCACGATCGTCTTCAGGATTTGCACGACGCCGATTTCGCCCGAAGTTGCCAGGCCTGTGAACACGCCAAGCATGAGCCAGCCGACAACATCGTTGGCCATACCTGCAGCAACCGTGATCTGGCCGAAGTCTCGGCGCATCAGGCCGAGTTCACTCAGTATTTTGGCAACCACAGCGAGCGAGGACACACTCAAGGCCAGCGCTACGAACAACGCAAAATTAACCCGTTCGGCACCCTCGGCCAGAAACAGGTCGCCCGGCAACGCGTAGCCAACAGCGAGGCCACCAATCAACGGCACAATCAGACTGCCTGTTGTGACCAACGCTGCTGGACGGCCGAGCTTACGGATCAGACCCAAGTCCGTTTCGAACCCAGTGACAACCAGTAGCAGCGCCACACCGACCCATGCGATGCCGAGTAGCGCAGCCGACTGGACTTCTTCATGCCCTTCGTTCAAGAACCAGTTGAAACCTTCGGGCCAGACGGTACCGAACACCGAAGGACCTAGCAGCAGTCCCGCTCCGAGCTCGCCGATGACGCCTGGCAACCCAATCTTGCGCATCATCCAACCGAGGGCTCGGGCGAAGACGAGGATGACAAAGAGCTGGACCCAGAAAACCAGGAGCTCATGCTCTTCGATTGGAATCAGTTCAGCCATCGCGACTCAGTAAGTCCGCAAACGATCCCAGGTCGAAATCTGCATAGATGGGAACGTGATCGCTCGGCTTGTGACCGTCCCAGGCCTTACGGCCGTTGCGATCCACCAACGCACCCTGCACGGTTGCCAACAGCGACTCGCTAGCCAGAATGAGGTCAATTCGAATTCCCTGACGTTTATGGAATCGGCCAGCGGTGTAATCGTAATAACTGAACAGGCCTGGATTATCGGGGTACACGTGGCGGAAGGTGTCGGTTAGACCCCACCCCTTGATGGCGTCCAGGGCATCTCGTTCTGGTTTGGTGACATGGGTCTTGCCGACGAAAGCTTTGGTGTCCCAGACATCGGCATCTTCAGGGGCGATGTTGAAGTCGCCGAGAATCGCTAGAGGCTCTTTCGGATCATGATTTTGGTCGAGGTGGGACCGTAGGCGCGCTAGCCAATCGAGCTTGTACCGGTAGTGATCATGGTCTACTTCGCGTCCGTTCGGCACATACACCGAACAGACCCGCACGCCGCCACACGTAGCCCAGATGACCCTGGCGTCGACATCTGGATCGCCACCATCGGCGAAGTCGACAACAACATCGCCAAGTCCGACCTTGCTCAGGATCGCTACGCCGTTCCACTGTCCTTGGCCATGATGAGCAGTCTCATAGCCCATCGCCTCGAAGTCAGCAGCTGGGAACGCATCGTTCGCCAGCTTGGTTTCCTGGATACAGACCACATCGGGCTGCATCCGCTCAAGCCACTCTTCAACCCGCGGCATCCGGGCGTTGAGCGAGTTCACGTTCCAACTAGCGATTCGCATGACGACCGAGACTAGCCACCCAGCGGCGCATACCTGGCTCCAACTCCAATCTCATTCAAGATCTGCCAATCTGGCACCGCTCCATTCTCCAGGGTCTGCAGAATGCTGCCGTGTCAATCGGACACACAATTTGAGGTTGCGGGGCCAGTGACGGTTTGAGTTCGTACAATGTCGCCATGACTGACACCGCCATGCCTGGCGATTCTGAACGCCATCCTGGCCCCAATGCCTGGCTGCTCGAAGAGATGCGCTCACAGTTCGAGCAAGAACCAGAGCGCCTCGACGACGACTCGTTGAGCTTCTTCGCCACCACTCCTGCCGCCGCAGCAATTACCCCTCCTTCAACCACGCCCGCTTCCATCGCTCTTGCACCTGCACCTGCACCAACAGCGGTATCCCCGTCGCTCGCGACCGCTACGCCGCTGGCATCTGAGGACTCGCCTGCTCATGCGGTGGTAGCAACCGAAACTCTGGGTGAACCCCTGCGCGGTGCAGCAGCACGCATTGTCGAGAACATGGAGGCGAGCTTGGGAGTTCCCACAGCCACCAGCTTCCGCGACATCCCCGCCAAGATGCTCGAAGCAAACCGCCGCATCATCAACGGCCATATGAAACGCGCTCGAATCGGCAAGGCCAGCTTCACTCACCTGATTGCGTGGGCGACCATCCGTGCGATCGCCGACCATGTGCCAGCGATGAACTCGACCTATGTACAGGGCCCCGACGGCAAGCCGCGTGTCCACCGTCACGACAAAATCGGTCTTGGCGTGGCCGTCGATGTCCAGAAGCGTGACGGCAGCCGCACCCTGCTCGTACCAACCTTGCGCGACGCTGCTGGCACCGACTTCATGGGCTTCGTAGCCAAGTACGACGACCTAGTCGCTCGTGCCAGGATCAACAAGCTCACCCTGGGTGATTTTGGCGACACCACGGTGTCACTCACGAACCCAGGCGGCATAGGTACCGTCCAGTCGGTACCTCGCTTGATGCCCGAACAAGGTGTCATTGTTGGGATGGGCACCATTGCACTTCCCGCTGCCTGGCAGGCTGCCGATTCTCGCACCATCGCCGACCTGGGCATCTCCAAGGTCGTCACGATCACGAGCACGTATGACCATCGCATTATCCAGGGCGCCGAGTCCGGCGAGTTCTTGCGAGCTATCCACAGCCTGCTCATCGGCGAGCACAACTTCTACAACGACATCTTCACGTCGGTCGGCGTGCCATATCAGCCGATCAACTTCAACCCTGATCGCGCCACCAGTTCGAGCGATGAGGCCGTAACCAAGCAGATCGCCGTCAACCAGTGCGTCAACATGCACCGGGTGCGTGGCCACTTGATTGCCAACCTTGACCCGCTGGGACTGCGCGAATCCTATGGCGATGTCGACATCGACCCAGAAACCTATGGCTTGACCGTCTGGGACCTCGACCGCGAGTTCCTGCACACCGACTACGCCGATGCGGGCAACGCGACTCCTCGCAAGATGGTCCTGCGCGACATTTTGGGCGAAATACGCGATGCGTATTGCCGTACGGCTGGCATCGACTATATGCACATCCAAAACGCCGAAGAGAAGCGTTGGATCCAGCGGGCGGTCGAAGGCGTGAACCGCACGCCCGAGGATGATGAAAAGCGGCACATACTGGGGCGCTTGAACGCGGCCGAAGCCCTCGAAAGCTTCCTCGATCGCAAATACCCCGGCACGAAACGATTCGGCCTCGAAGGTGGCGAAAGCGCCATCCCAATTCTCGACGCCATCGTCGGAGATGCTGCCGATGCGGGTCTGGGCGAGGTCATCATCGGCATGGCGCACCGAGGCCGGCTCAACGTGTTGGTGAACATCGTGGGCAAAACCTACGAGCGACTGTTCCGCGAGTTCGAGGTCCGCGTCGAAGAAGGCGCCGTTCAAGGAAGCGGAGACGTCAAGTACCACCTGGGTATGGACGGCCTCTTTACATCACGCCATGGCAATGACATCCCAATCAAGCTAGCGGCCAACCCATCACATCTCGAGGCTGTGAACCCCGTTGTCGAAGGTCTGGCTCGGGCCTACACCGATCTGTACCCGGTCAAAGAGGACACTGACGAGTACCCGATTCTTCCGCTTCTCATCCACGGCGATGCAGCGTTCGCTGGTCAGGGTGTGGTGAGCGAGACGCTGAGCATGTCCCAAATCGACGGGTTCGCGGTCGGCGGCACCGTGCACCTGGTGATCAACAATCAGGTTGGTTTCACTACGACTGCCGAAGCGCAGCGCTCTTCGACCTATCCCACTGATGTCGCCCGCATGGTCCAAGCGCCGATATTCCATGTGAATGGCGACGACCCAGAAGCCTGTGTATGGGCCGCCCATCTCGCGTTCGAGTACCGCCAGCGGTTCAACAAGGACGTTGTAATCGACATGTGGTGCTACCGCCGCCGTGGCCACAACGAGGGCGACGACCCCAGCTACACGCAACCACTGATGTACCGGGTGATCGACGAACTGGCGTCGACGCGAACCAAGTACCTGGAACTGCTCGTTCACCGTGGCGACGTAGACGCCGAAGAAGAAACAGCAGCACGCGCCGACTTCGATAACCGTCTTCAAGCTGCTCTCGATGCGACCCGAGACGCAGCGCCACCAAAGGACCTAAAGGCTGCGGCTCCCTCGCCGGCGGTGGGTGTGCTGCCCCAAGTCAACACGGCGATCAGTCAGCAACGGGTCGACCAGATCTATGCAGCGCTGCAACGCTTGCCCGAGGGTTTCATGTTGCATCCAAAACTGGCCCGCCAGTTCGAACGGCGCGACACGTTGTTTGCCTCGGGCATGGTCGACTGGGCCATCGCCGAGGCCATGGCCCTCGGATCGTTGCTCGCCGAAGAAACCGGGGTGCGGTTGACAGGCCAGGACAGCCGTCGAGGCACCTTTTCGCATCGACATTCGACCTTGGTCGATTACAACACCGGTGGTGAATATCGGCCACTCGACGACCTACGCATGGCCACCACGCAGTTCTCGGTCTACGACTCGATGCTCAGCGAATACGCCGCACTCGGGTTCGAGTACGGCTACTCAGTCGCCGATCCAGATTCCCTTGTCATCTGGGAAGCCCAGTTCGGCGACTTCGTTAATGGCGCCCAGATCGTCATCGATCAGTTCATCGTTAGCGGCGAAGACAAATGGAAGCAGCACAGTGGCCTCGTCATGCTGTTACCCCACGGCTTTGAAGGTCAAGGCCCCGAGCATTCGTCAGCTCGCATGGAACGAGTGCTGCTGGCCTGCGCTGAAGACAACGTGCAGGTTGCCAATGCCAGCACTGCTGCTCAGTACTTCCACTTGTTGCGCCGTCAAATGCACCGCACGGTCCGCAAGCCATTGTTCATCTTCACGCCCAAGTCGCTGTTACGTGCCAAACCTGCGCATTCCAAGATCGGGGATCTCACCCACGGCACATTCGAGGAATTACTCGATGACCCGTTCGTCGATGATGCTGCGGCGTCTGCAGTCACCAAGGTCGCAATCTGTAGCGGCAAGGTCAGCCATGAGTTGATCGCAGCCCGTGACGCCGCTGATGCTCCGATTGCTGTGCTGCGAGCCGAGCAGCTGTATCCGTGGCCAGCCGAAAAAATGTCCGAAGTGCTGCGGCGCTACCCCAACGCCACCGACCTGATCTGGCTCCAGGAAGAACCCGAAAACATGGGTGCTTGGAACTTCGTAAAGGGTCGCCTGTACGAACGCCACGGCGACGACTACCGGATCACCCGCATCAGCCGCCCCGAATCCGGCTCACCAGCAACCGGTAGCTCAAGCATCCATGCCCAAGAACAAGCAGAACTGCTGCAACGAGTCATCGACTTCGAGTAGCCCCGCTTTCGGCTCGCGCCATCATGTGGGGTCTGGCCTCAGATGACTACCCAACGGTCGTGTGACGAAAATCCAGCGGGTCTGACCCCTGAACATCACGATTTTCGTGGCATCGTGGGGTTTCCCCTCCTGTGGCGACGACATATGACCGCTTCTTTGACACCTCCAATCGACGACACCAAATTTGGCGCTTTCACTGACGTTGGTCCGTGGAATATCGACCTCGATGCAATCTCCTGGTCGGCAAACCTTGATCAACTGCGAGAGGAAATTCGCGCCAAGGTTCCAGAACTAACCCGCAAACGACGGCTGCCGCCTGGCCGGCGGGTCGTGTCAATTTTGGGTCGTTTTGGTTGGGCGATCGGCCGTTGGAAGTTCGCCAAGCTACGGGGGCTCAAAGGGCCAGCATCAACACAAGAGCTGTCTCTTCGACTCAGGTTGGCATCTGAGAGTTTAGGTTCGACCTATGTCAAGCTCGCCCAGATCATTTCGTCGGGTGAAGGCGTCTTTCCCGAAGAGCTGGTGACCGAGTTTCGCAAGTGCCGTGACCAGGTTCCAGCCGAGCCTTTCTCGATCGTCAAACAGATCGTCGAAGAAGACCTCGGGTGCAAGCTGCATGAGGTCTTCCACCGCTTCGATCAGCAGCCTTTAGCGGCTGCCAGTATCGCCCAGGTGCACCGCGCCGAAATCAAGATCGATGGCGAACCCATCGAAGTCGTCGTCAAAGTCCAGCGCCCACGCATCGCCGAGCTCGTGCATGCCGATATCGCGGCCTCAGCCTGGCTAGCACCCTTTCTGGTTGGTCGTATCCCCGTGTCCGCATTGGCGAACCCACCGGCCCTCGTCGAAGTCTTTGCCCAGTCCATCGTCGAAGAGCTCGACTTTCGGCTCGAAGCCGGCAACATGCTCGACGTCGCCCGTTCGCTGAAGTCATTAGAACAAGACGGCTACGTGGTCCCTCGGCCACACCCTTCGCTTGTGACCAAGCGGGTCCTAGTGATGGAGCGCCTAGATGGCTTCCAGTTCGATGATCTAGACCGGCTCAAGGCCGAAAACATCGATCCCCACGACATTGTGCGCACCGGCATGATCGGCTTCCTCGAAGGGGCCATGGTCAACGGCATCTTCCATGGCGATCTGCACGGCGGCAACCTATTCGTGCGACCTGATGGGAAGACGGCTTTACTCGATTACGGCATTGTCGGACGCTTGACCGAACCAAAGCGAGTTGCGTTCCTAAAGTTGCTGATGGCATCGACCACCAACAACGTCCATGCCCAAGTAGAAGCCATCCGAGACCTGGGCGCTCTTCCTCAGGATGTCGATATCGACGATGTCATAGTGCAGTTGGGTCTCGACGGTTCCGGCATTGACCCCATGCAGTTCGACCAGACCGAGCTCGTGGAAGAAGTCAATCGGCTTATCAAGGCCTTGCTGGGCTATGGCGCTCGCATGCCACGTGAGCTGATGCTGTTCGCTAAGAACATGGTGTTCCTCGAAGGAGCGATCGCAACCCTCACGCCTGAGCTCGACTTATTCGCGGAGATCACCCACATCTCTATGTGGTTCGTCAAAACCCATGGCAACCAACTAGCGGACGACATCGGCATTAAGACCGATGACTTCAAGGTCGACCTGACAGCAATGAAGGGGCAGTTTGGTGTCGATCCGGCCACTGCCGAGTTCACCTATCGCGAGCTCCAAGAACGCCGCGAACTCATCGCTAAGCGTTTCGCCGGAAAAGAGTAGAGACAACGCGCTCTGGTTTCGGAGCAGCGACTACGTCAGTTCAAGTTCGAGGATGTCACTGAGTTCGGCGAGCGCTACGTGAGGGTCGACGACCTTGATCGTTGTCATTCCCATGGCCCGGGCTGGCTTCAGGTTGATACCTAGATCGTCGAGAAACACACACGCCGATGGTTCGACGTCGAGCGCTTCGCAGGCGAGTTCGTAGAACCGTGGCGTCGGCTTGCGGACGCCTGCCTTCGACGACTCGATGATGACTTCGAAGAGTTGCTTAGCTTCGCCGTGAGAACCACTGCCGGGATCGTCGCCAGCGCTGAAGTTATTCGTCAGCATGGCGGTCCGGAAGCTGTCGCGAATCTTGCGAACTGCATCGACCATGAACGGACGGATCTCGGTCTTGAGACAGTCGAGGACGTCTTGGCCTGCAATGTCGAACCCAAGCGCCGACGCCTCGCTCTCGAATAGCTCGCAAAAGCCCGCCACACCAACATCGTTGCGCTCGTATTGGGCCCATGCATTTGTGTCAGGATCCGTCGAGTTGATCTTGCGGATCGTGTCCGCAGGAACCCCCCGCCGCTCTTCGAGCAGGGCGAAGTTGTCGAACGGGCTGGTGGTTATTACGCCACCAAAATCAAAGAGCACGGCTTGAATCACACCGCAACCTTATTGGGCGGCGCATCACTCCCCTAGCCGGTGATAGCCAAATCACCCTCGTCGTCGATGGTCGCCGTCTGTGTCTGACAAAGAAAACCGTTGTGACTCTCTGGTAGGCAAGCAGATCAGAGAGTGCAAACTCCTCAAGACTCACCGGGTGTTTACGGGCTACGAAGACTTCCTGCTTAGCCCACGTCATAGGGTGCGCCATGGACCTGCAACCTGAGATCGTAGGAGGGATTCCCTCGTAACGAACCCATGGCGATTCGGTACCTTCTGCCGCTTTCGAGCGACATAATGAGTGAGGTCTCATCCACTGGTGAAAGCACCACATCGTCAGGGCCCAACACTGTGAATACAGCGTTCTGTTGCAACAACTCAACCGAAATCGAAATCGCCTCGCCGTCCACTGAGTCGACCGTAGAGATCGACCCCACCTCACCACGAAAGACCCCACCCGAAATTTCGATGATGCCATTGTCATCGTCGCAAGCAACATGCGTTATCTCCAAGGGTGTGTCCGCGGACATCATGATGTCCATCGACCTGTGATCGGGCATCTCGACCGACGCCTGTTCCCCTACTCGCACTCACGCTTCGACAAGGAACACAGCTCGAGTCATCAGGACAGCTCGCGCCGACGGCATTCACCTGTGATGGTTAAAAGCTTGCTAGAGCTTGCCCCAATCGAAGGTCGCCATGCCTCATGAACGGCGTAGGCTGCCCACCGATGGCTGACTACATCATGACAATGCACAAGATCGGGAAGTTCATTCCACCTGATCGGGATCTCATCAAAGACATCACCTTGTCTTTCATGCACGGCGCCAAGATCGGCGTGCTTGGTCCCAACGGCGCAGGCAAATCAACGCTGCTCAAGATCATGGCCGGCATCGATACCGACTTCCTCGGTGAGCTACGACTCACCCCGGGCAACACCGTTGGCATGCTCATGCAAGAACCCCAACTCGACGACGACAAGAACGTCTACGACAACATCCTCGATGGCATCGGCGATGTCGCCGAGTTGCTCAAGAAGTACGACGAGGTACTCGCTGGCTGGGCTGACCCCGAGGCTGATTACGACAAGCTCGGGACTCAGCAGGCTGCCATCGAAAAAGAGCTCGACGCCAAAGAGGGCTGGGACGTCAAGCGCACTATCGAAATCGCAATGGACGCATTGCGCACCCCACCGGCCGAAGCCGACGTCACCACCCTGTCTGGTGGCGAGAAGCGCCGAGTTGCACTCGCCCGCCTGCTGCTCTCCAAGCCCGATCTACTGCTGCTCGATGAGCCTACGAACCATCTCGACGCCGAGTCGGTTGCTTGGCTCGAACGCCACCTTGCCGACTATGCCGGCACCGTCATTGCGGTAACACACGATCGTTACTTCCTAGACAATGTTGCTGGCTGGATCCTTGAGCTCGACTACGGCAAGGGCATTCCCTTCGAGGGTAACTACAGCGCGTGGCTCGAGGCCAAAGAAGCCCGCATGGCGCTGGACGAACGTCGCAACGTATCTCGCAAGAAGAGTTTGAAAACCGAACTCGAATGGATCCGGATGGCACCAAAAGCCCGCCAGTCCAAGGGCAAGGCGCGGCTAGCGAACTACGACAAGCTGGTCAAAGAAGCCAAAGAACAAACAATGCGCGATGAAAAGCTCGAGATCGAGATCCCGGCAAACAAGCGGTTAGGCGACATCGTCATCGAAGCCAAAGACCTGAGCAAGGGCTTCGGCGACAAGCTGCTAATCGACGATCTGACATTCACGCTGCCTCCCGCTGGCATCGTCGGCATCATCGGTGCAAACGGCGCCGGCAAGACGACCCTATTCCGCATGATCATCGGCACCGAGACACCCGATGATGGAGCGCTGCGCGTTGGCGAAACCGTGCAGCTCGGCTATGTCGACCAGAGCCGCGATGCGCTCGATGCAGAACGCACGGTCTACGCCGAGATTTGCGATGGCCAGGACGTTATCGAACTTGGCGGCCGCGAGATCAACGCTCGGGCCTATGTTGCGTCATTCAATTTCAAAGGCCCTGACCAGCAGAAGCTCGTTGGCCACCTCTCTGGTGGCGAACGCAACCGCGTCCACCTGGCCAAAGTCCTGCGTAGCGGCGCCAACGTCCTACTTCTTGATGAACCAACCAACGACCTCGACATCGAAACCTTGCGCTCGCTCGAGAATGCACTTGAGATGTACGCCGGTTGCGCGGTCATCATCAGTCACGATCGCTGGTTCCTGGACCGCATCGCGACCCACACTCTGGCGTTCGAAGGCGACTCACAAGTACGTTGGTTCGAGGGCAACTTCAGCGACTACGAAGCGTTCCGTCGTAAGGAACTTGGCTCTGCGGCTGACCAGCCCACGCGCCTCAAGTACAAGCCTCTCACCCGCTGATTGCAACCTCGCATCTCTCCTCTAGCGACGCGGCACCGGTCGCTCTCGACCAATCAGCCACTGCAGACAAACACCGACTCACGGTCATATGGCGGTGATGTTGCTCCGAGCTACGCCTGTGGTTCCGTCTGAGCATCTAGCCTCACAAACGTGAGACGACTGGCTAGCTTCATAGCGAGCGCATCAGGTTGGTTCAGCCGACGGCTGGGCCGAGGTGGCGGTACGACCCTCCCGGGGGTCGTGCTACTCAAGCTGCGCCCGAACGCTGTAGCCGAATACGCGGCCGGTCTGCCCCATGGCTCGATGCTGGTATCGGCGACGAACGGCAAGACGACGACCACGCGACTACTCGCAGCAGCAACTCGTGTTGCTGGTTATGACCTGGTTACAAACACCGAAGGCTCCAACCTTGAGCGTGGCATCGCTGCCGCTCTACTCAAGGGATCTAGATGCGCAGACCTGGGGTTGTTCGAAGTCGATGAGGCCGCACTGGCATCGGTCGCTGCGTCAACGCGACCACAGGTGGTTGTGTTGATGAACCTGTTCCGGGACCAACTGGACCGCTACGGCGAACTCGAAACCTTGGTCGACAAATGGCGTGATGTCCTCGACGACCTCCAAGCCCAGAGCGAACCGCCCACGCTTGTTCTGAACGCTGATGACCCCAACATCGCGGCCCTTGGCCGCGGTCGGAGAAATGTCGTGTGGTTCGGCGTCGACGACAAAAGTCATGCCATTGGTAACCGCGAACATGC
>Ga0209709_10002928_pt1 | contig 14466 bp, 10 predicted proteins | sample ArcticOcean_MG_C_2_FD_187435 | JGI IMG/M metagenome (GOLD analysis project Ga0209709, IMG submission 187435) | Marine microbial communities from western Arctic Ocean - ArcticOcean_MG_CB4_136 (SPAdes) (version 2) | ecosystem: Environmental > Aquatic > Marine > Oceanic | place: Arctic Ocean... | reverse complement strand
GTTGAGATTTTACTTCTGGCACCATGCTTGGGCTTACTGCCACAAAGGCATACTCAGGACTGGCTTCAGCCAGCATCTTATTTTTAGTCTGCTCCTCAATAATGGTGTAAAAGACCTCACGCATTTCGGCAATGGAGGTTTTTCTGATCTGCTCCTCTAAATACTGAATATTCGTTGTCACTTTAACCATCTGACGATTTTGCATGTGTCGGTTGACGGCATCAACATACAGATCCAACCAGCGCTTGGCGATCTGCGGCGAGTAATATTCGATGGAGACCGTGAGTAGCCCTGACTTTGTATCCTCTGAAAACGATAATCGGCTGGAGAAGGCCTGAAATAGCTTCCAGCTACTGGGAGGCCCTACCTCACCTGTGCTAGGATTTGTAATCAACCAGGTTCTAGTTTCACCATTATAGAGGTCATCATTGATCTCCAATTGGTTAGTCGCTTTACTCCACCCCTGTGCAGCATACACCTCAACGGCGAGGTCATTATCAGCAACAAAACCCTGAATAAAGCTCCAAGATTTCATGATTTCTTTTGCTATTTGCGCTTCACCGCTCCCACCACGACCGAGACTTACGCCAGCCAATGAAGCAAGCCCGCCCAACTTTCCCAAGGCCCCTGAGAGGCCACCGCCATCGGATTGGGCCGGCGCAAGCAGTGCTGTGGCTTTATACTGATCAGGTATTGACAGCGCATAATTAACCGAGGCAACGGCAAACATGGCTGTAATAGCAATGATTTTTATCTTACCTGCCCAAAGAACACCGAATAATTCTCGCAGGTCTATTTCATCATACTGACTCAATAATTGTGTCCCTGGCGTGTTATTATCCATCTTGGCACTCATTATTTAGTCGCCGCAGCGATTGACGCCAGGCCGGCCGTACTGTTAAAGATAACCTGGGTCACTTCACGCCATAACGTTAAGTTGTCTGTGTACCCAGAATTTATCGGCACCACGATAGTATCGCCAGGATGCAGCGAGGCATTGCCTCCCGCAAAGCGAAGCCAGCTCTTTGTTGGCCGAAATACCGACCCATCCGCCTTAACAACATAGAGCTCTTTATCATCCGCGCGAGCCGTCATACCCGCTGACAGGCCCAGGTAATCTTTCAAGTCTAAGCCAGACTGAAACGTATGCGTGCCTGGACGCCTTATCTCGCCTACTACCGTTACCGTAGAGTTCTGTCCGGGAATGCTTAAAGTGTCACCGTCCTCCAGGATTATATTTGCGGCAACATCTCCATTCATGGCCCCACCGAGATCGACCAATAATCGACCCGAACCCTCGAACTCTTGGAGTATTTCAGCGACAGCTTGAACTTCGGCTATGCCGATAGCATTGTCTTCTTTGGTGAGCTGAGAGGAAGCAAAGTCGCGCAGAATCGATTCGGCAAAACGCTTAGATCTTTTATCTTCTAAGTCAGCCACCGACACGCGAGTAAATATGGCTCCTTCCGGAAATGCCTCCTGCGTAAAGCCACCGGCTCTTTCAATCGTATCCTTAAGCGTTTCATATTTGCGAATACGGTAAGTGCCAGGAAACCTCACTTCACCCTCGAGAGTGACGGAATTCCTAGGATTCCAATTAGGCAGCTCTCTGACAAACAAATGGTCTCGTGATTGCAGTAATGTTCCTGATAATGATGTCAATTCTGATGGTAAATTTATGTCTTTGTAGCGACTCAACACCTCTCCAGATTTCCCCAAATACAGGCTGCGTAGCTCTGCAGAATCAAGATATACACTATCTTTTAAGCCACCCGCCGCCGCTATTAAGGTAGCGACGGTATCCTCAGTTCCTAAGGGGTAGTCTCCTGGGGCCTTGACTGCACCAGATATAGACACTAGCTGCACCGGCTGGCCGCTTCGCGCCTGAGACCTTAGCTTTTCAATGACCGGTTTAAGCAACGCCAATCTCTGCATTGCCGTGATTTTGGCAACATCAACATCAACATCAACATCAGTATCAGTATCAGTAGGAGCGTCGTCAATATCAACAGCGGCAAGATCAGTGACGCTGGGTAGTGCGAAGACGATAATTTTATCTCGCGGAGCTGTTAAAATATTATCTGGGGAAAGGGGGTCACTTAAGGCAAGAAACAAATCAATCCGTAAAATCTGAATATCCAGTTGCGCGTTTTTCTGCCTAACCAATAGGCCGTAACCTAAATCAGCAAAGGGTTTTAGATCACTGGCAATCGATGACATTACGTCAGAAATTCGCTGACCTTCAACCCAGCCATAGACTCCGGGGCGCACCACTGCACCTTCAAGCGTTACTGCGTTTTCTAAATTGTCCGTACTCTCGGGGACCCTTAGCTCATCGCCATTGCGGAGGGCTAACTGCCCACTTTTAGAATCCATTAAATTAATATTTTTAGCGCCGGGCAATAACTTACCCACGGCTTTACTAATTACCGCGATCGCGGAGCTGTAGGCATCTTGATTTAAGCCACCAGCCATTGCCACAGCATCGGCAACGGACTCTCCGTCTATAAATTCGTAGATCATCGGTCGTTTTACGGCCCCCTTAACAGTGACAAGACCTGAATAGGGCGGTACAAAAACGACATCACCTGACTTCAATCTCAGGTCACCACTCGCATCCCCTTTTAATAGCAACTGATAAACATCAAAAGTCTCAACCGTGAGGCCATTGCGTTTAACTTGAACACTACGTAGCGAGCCAATATCACCAACACCACCCGCTTGAAACAACGCCTGGGTAATTGTGGTCAGTGCGGACACTGAGTACGCACCTGGAATTGCCACCTCGCCCGCGATAAAGATATTGATGGCACGCAAACGCCCCATTGAAATAGTTGCTTGCGCGCCCAGAAGCTGATCAGACACGCGAGACTGAATTAGCGCTCTTGCGTCTTCATACGTTAGTCCTGCGACGGAAATTGGACCTAACTTAGGGAAACTAATCTGGCCATCTCGAGCGACCTGCAAATCATATTCGTTACTCTCCGTACCAAAAAGCTGAACAACCAAATTATCTCCGGCGCCCAATCGGTAATTATCCGGCACGCTAGCATCATCTGTTGGCGCAAACGTACTGACCTCTCTATCAAAAAGAGACACACCGTAACGCTTGACCTCTTGTTTCTCCTTTATTAAAGATTTTTCGAACTCTGCAAATTTTTCTTGAAACAGCAGGTAGTTTTCTACCGATTCCATCTCTGGTGTCTCTAAATTTCTCTGCTCCAATGGCGTGCCGGGCACAGCTATGTCGTTTCGGATACCGTTATCTTTGCTGCCTAACACATCATCAAGGTCAATGCCGTACTGCTTCGCCAGCGCCTCCTGCTGAGGGCGCGGCAGACTTTCCAATTGCTGCAACATTTGCGGACTAACTGTTTGCGCTGAAACTCCGATCGACAAGAGAGCGCCGAACAGCAAAAGGCCTCTCAGGAAAGGCAGCCAAACACCAACGAGTCGAGCCGGAACAAGGGCCCAATGTGGATAACATAAATCGCTGGAGCGTCTTTTAAGAAAAAAATTCATGTGATAATATATTCCTTATTATTTAGTAAGTCGCAACCGCAATACCATAAGGCTTGAGTCTACCACCTGCTCAATATCTGTAATCCGGCCAAGAGTATCAACCAAAATCGTATTTGTATAGGCGTTTCCGCCTATACAGTGCTGCTCAAAACGTAAGCCAATCACGACGCTTTTCTTTAACCATGGATCGCACTGATGGATTGCCACAACCTGACCGTTAACGGCAAAGGACCTTTCGCTGCCTGAATCATATATTTCCCAGGCAGGGGTAAAACTGTTTAAGCCGCTCACTTTAGTAATACGCCAACCGTCAAACGAGATCGAATCCATATCATTAACAAATACCGTAGACGAATCAAGCGTAACAGGCTGCATAGCAGCAGCATAACCACCATATTCGACAGCCCATAGAGAATCTGACAACACCTTAGAATCTGATGAAAATAGGCTTATTACAGCACTCAACTGGCTCGACTGAACAGCGACATACTGGCAGCCACTCACCATTAGAAACAGCCCCAAAGACGCTATGCGCATCAAAGACATTAGCGCACCATCCGATTAGTTAAGTCACTAAAGGCGTCATATCGGGCGCCTCGAATATCCCACCATATGTTCCCACTAAAATCTTCCAATCGCTGTCCGCCGTCCCTTTGAATAGGACGAATACGGGAACTATAACTGCCGCGAGTATTGCCACCAAAAAGCCCATCAAAAGGTATTTTTAAGAAAAAGCCCTTATCAAAGCTACCTTCACCAAAATCGTCAGATGAAACATCGGTCATTGTCGCCCAAAGACCCACCATCCAACCATTATTGAATGTCCGCCTGACCTCCAATGTTGCACCAGTGTCTTTAGCCAGAAACTTGCCGCCATGAACTGCCACATCAAAATTATGAAATGGCGACGCCCAATATACACTGGCAAACGCTGTAACGGCTTGATAATCGAGGTGTTTAAAGCTCTTATCATACGCGCGCTTTTGAACCCAATTAGCACTAAGACCGAAGGCCAAACGGGACTGGAACGGTTGATAGAGAGCCTCACCACCGAGTCCACTGTACATTTCTTCTAAGACACCGCCAAACACGCGATAATGTAGCTCCTTGTATGCACTTCCACGTTTTTCAAAGTACAATGAATCGAGACCTGTGTCCCCCTCTGTTAAATACTTGACCGTATCTGTGCGCACACGAGGTAACGCAGAGTCAGAATTAACGCGGTTGCTCTCGTCAAAGTTATGCGTAATGTTGATTCCGTAGGCGCCCATTAGCGTCCAGGAATTCGGCAAGGCTAAACTAACTCCGAGACGAGTATAAAGCTGATAGCGCACCGGATCATCAGGGTCAAAAAATTGCAGTCGGTTGCCCACACCCACATTAAAAAACACCTTGTTTAACTCAAAAAGGGTCTTTCTTTGCGGGGTGATTAAATTGCGCCCGGGTAGGATGTTAATCTGCCGCTCTACCAGCCCTTTACTCTGCCGATAGTTCCGTGAAGGCCTCGATATTTGTATACTGTGCACCCGGTGGCCAGCCTCTTCGGCAACAATCCTGAACGTATTTATAGCTGATGGTATATGTAGGTCAGCCAACTCCGTCATTCTAGCAATAGCGTCTGCCCATACTGGGTATTGATCGTTGCCAATCACCAGTATGGCTGTATGCGAGGATTCATCAATAGTCGCCTCTAGCAGGATTAGGCCGGAGCGCTCTACGTCATATAGAAGAGTATCATACCAGTCTCGCGGATTGAGCTGAGGTGGCAAATCTTGGGGAGCCATATCTAAACTCGATTTAAATCTGCGCGCTGGTCGTCTCGGAGTGATAGTTTTAGTATCCAGGGCTGCGGAAAGCTCAATGCCCCACTCCTGCTCATGCTGGCGGGACAACGTGAGCGACACACCAGGCAAGGCGTCCCATTTTACTGCCGCACTCCAGGGGCTTTTAGGCCTTAAACCCCCGCGCGGAACTTCAAAATCATACTGATCGGGATTGTACTCAAGCATGAGTGAAACCGGCAGAGAACCTGACTGGTAGCGCAGACCACCGAAAAGCCCTACCTTCTCGCCAGTAAAGAATGTGCCTGAAGAAAGCTCGCCACCCCGATCCGCATCCGTATTCACCGAATCTCTCTCCTCGAATGTTTCCGATAGCTGAATAAAGGGATTGTCAAAATCACCCTTGCCCGCTAGTCGGCCCCAGCCCATACCTAGCGTGAAGTCAAAATTACCTACCTCCTTGGACGCCACCAGATACTCTGAACCCCACAACCCGGTGCCAACTAAATCGCGGATACCCACAGCAACCTGAGGAAGGTAGTCTCGCTCTTTCCATAGCCGCACTTTTGCTTCGTAATTTCTGTCATAGGAGTAGTTGGCTCGATTCCAGCCAGTATAGCGAAAGGTGCCTTCTAGCCAAGGCGTGGCCTGATAGGTAACTGCATAGGAATTGGTTCGAGACTGAATAGCTGCCGTGGCCGTTAGGGTGCCGTCAGCAGACATACGTGCCGTTGGAGTGTCAATCAAGCCGATAACACCAAAGTCTGATGCTAGTAATGGTATTCCATACACAGCCAACAAAAACAACAAAATAAGTCTCATCATTGACTTTAGGTATTCCAAATCCTTAGGTATTAAAAAGGGCATCAAAGATGCCCTTTTTAATTACACATCAAACAACTTAGGTCGACGATGTACTCGTCGCTGAAGCTGCGGTAGTGCCTGTAGTGCCTGTAGTGCCTGTAGTGCCTGTAGTGGCGGTAGTGGAAACAGGTGCAACTGGATCTGGAGTCACTGGAGTCACTGGAGTCACTGGCGTCACTGGCGCTGCACTACTATCGTTATCTGCAATTTCAGCAATTAAAACCGCACCGAGAACGCCCAAAGCTACCGCAGTAGCTACCGGCAGACCGCCGATCGTTCCTGCGGGCGGGGGTGCTGAAGCTGGAGCGGCGGGTGCTGGAGCTGCCTGGGCAAAACCAAGCTGTGGGAACGACATAATTAACACTACAGCAAAACCAAATACATTTTTCTTTGACATACGCTACTCTCCAGACTATAAATTTTGTGATTCTAACCTTTAAATTATTTAGGGTCCTACTGGGGCCCCTCCCGACATTCACCGCAAACCAGACTAGATATAAGGCAACTGTCCCATGTTGCCAGCAATGTATCATACACGTAACTATATTACTAACAACTTTGAAATTTAAATACCAATCCAGCTCATTCCCTATGCAGACGCGTATGATATACCATAAACCTCCCGCCGCCAACACTGCTGTCTGTATAATTTCGCTGGCCAACATCACACGGAAACTCAGGCTACGCTTTATCACCGAATAAGTAAAATAAAACTGGTCACTACAATCAATGTAGTGGTCAAACAAGACAACTTAGGGCTGGCAACTTAAGGCCAACGCCTCGAATCAGGTCCATACTTCCTAAACGGGCTTACATAGGGCTCTCACCTTAGCAGGCATGGCGATCGCGATCTCAGGCACGCAATAATCAGCAAAAAAACGTTGATTCTTCTCATCCAACCAAGCGGTCAAGCCACTGACCCCCGCACGAGCAAGCTTTCGCTGATAAACGCGGCGTTTGAGTGAAATGTAGGTGAAGCTGGAATAGCCGGCATCAATGATAGCCCAACCATCTGCGTTTTTGATCAGGTACAGGTCTCCTGTCAGCGCGGGTAAAATTCGCGGTTTGCCCCGAATTTTGATGCGTAACTTTCCTTCCTTTCCCTGATAAATATCATCCACAAGGACCAACGGTGCCCTTCTATAGCCTTCGAGAATCTCATAAACATAGCGATAGAAGGTGGTCTCTAGGCTCTGACGAATCTGCCGCTGCTGGTCTGCGCTGAGGCTGTGATACTTGGCACCCTTTAGTAGATGGATCGCCATATGCTGTGTATCCCAGTGCTTGGACAGGCGTTGATCGATAAATACATTAAAAGCCCGAACTAACTCGACATCATCACTATCGAACGTCTGGGCATGCGCATTAAAAACAGCGACCATCTCCTCTAACTCAATGCGCGGATCAGCCTCAGCCGACCCAGCGAAACCACTCGACGAAAAAATCAACGAAAAGATCAACGGTGACAGAATCAATAGATTACGATATATAAGTCGTATAATCATGGCGCCTGACCCCTCCAACATCAATTGGTCTTGAACATCCAGATCGCGGCCACACCGCCCGCGAGGTAGCTATTCTGGCCCAGCAAAGGACTGTCCTTATTAGCAGCTGATGACAGATCCATCTGCCGTAGGTAACCCAGCAGTATCCAGTCACCGATGCGGCGCTCCACGGTTGCCGACACCCGCCAGCCCATCACACCCGATTCAGCCTGATACGAGGGCCTGCTTGCCATAACATCTGTAGTGTCAACGGTGTAAAATACGTCCTGATAGGACTGGCTGGCCCAAAGGGCGCCAACATCAATTTCCCAATCCCAGTGTTCAAAGTTCTGCTCAAAGTGAATGCGAGGATCAGTACTCCAGCCAACCGCTTTAGGAGCGTGCTCGGTTGTCACCTCAAAATTTGCTCTGACGGGTATATCAAAACGCAGGATTGAATTTTTCCAGCTGGCTACCGTAATCTCAAGCTCTGGGCCAAACTCGATCATCAGTTCCAGATCATCCATGCCGGTCCGCAGGTCATTTTTCTTAGAACTCACGGGCAAGGCGCCATTGACACTAAGGTCAAGCTTAAATCGACCCGACTGAAACACCTTGGCGGCGAGGCCGTCTTTGCCTAGATCAAATCGCTCACTGTGATATTCCGCGTATGGGATAGGAGCGATGGTCGTTTCATTTTGCACGGACCCGGGATAATGCGGGTAGTCGACCACAGCCAGCCCCACCCCCAGCGACCAGTTCGAGACGGCGTCATCTTCCGTCGCCGTGTCAGGCGACACTTCATTATTTCGGGCTTCATCGGCGATCACGATAGCACCATGACCCATTATAGCAGTCAGACTGGCGGCAAACATTAAGCGGCGCATAACAAAACTCTTATCATTGTGAAGGCGGCAATAATACAGGAACTCAATCACATGGCAACATGAGGCATGGCGACCGATACCATCCTCGCATTAGCATTCAAGAAAATGACCGATCACACTATGGGATCGTGTATGAAAAAAGGCTTGTTACTATTAAGGAGTGTGTACGGACGGCAATGTAGTATATTTAGGCGGGGTAGGAACACGCAGACTCGAACTGCGGACCCCTTGCATGTCATGCAAGTGCTCTAACCAACTGAGCTATGCTCCTATTACTCCCGACTGCCGGCAGTTTACACAAGCCCCCTTCTCCTGCCAATATTTATTATACCTTTGGCATCATTCATGCATTGGACGTTTTAGGTATAACGGCATCGCCTTCCTAGGTGCTTTGGATACAGAAAGTAACATCATAGAAAGCAAACTTAATCTAATTGAAAATAGCCCTGTTACTCTAGCACTAAGTAATTAGATCCTATTAGCGTCATGAGGCCAGGCTTTGGATGCGCAGCTTCCCCAGTGTATCCCTTGTCTGAGCGGCCTCTTCAAACTCAAGATTACGTGCATGCTGGTACATCTTATCTTCAAGCCGCTTAATCTCTTTCCCTATATCTCGAATCGGCTCAGCGCCATTTATCAGATAAGGTGCTTCAGCCTCAGCAGCCTGCCGATCGCGCCTATTTTGACCAGTCGCGGCGTAGGCACCTTCCATAATATCCGAGATACCTTTGATAATACTCTTCGGAGTGATGCCATGAAGCGTATTGTATTTAACCTGCACCGCGCGGCGGCGATCCGTTTCGTCCATCGCACGCTGCATCGAGCCCGTAACCTTGTCGGCATACAAAATCGCCTTGCCTTCAAGATTTCTCGCGGCACGACCAATAGTCTGAATCAGTGACTGCTCTGAGCGCAAAAAACCCTCTTTGTCTGCGTCGAAAATCGCTACCAGAGACACCTCAGGCATATCCAGCCCTTCACGCAATAGGTTAATCCCGACCAATACATCAAATTCACCCAGACGCAGATCACGAATGATCTCCACCCGCTCTACCGTATCTATATCTGAATGCAGGTAACGCACACGTACCGAGTGTTCGTCCAGATATTCTGTCAAGTCCTCGGCCATGCGCTTGGTCAGCACAGTGATCAGAATTCGCTCATTCTTCGCTGCCCGCGTGCGGATCTCAGACAACACATCGTCCACCTGAGTAAGTGCTGGGCGAATCTCAATCAATGGATCAAGCAACCCTGTAGGCCTAACCACTTGTTCAACAATCTGTCCTGCATTAGCCGCTTCATAGCGACTGGGCGTGGCTGAGACGAATATCATCTGTGGCGCTAAGGCTTCCCACTCATCAAAGCGCAAAGGCCGATTGTCGAGGGCTGAGGGTAGACGAAAACCATATTCCACCAGAGTCTCCTTACGCGAACGATCACCTTTGTACATGGCGCCAAGCTGCGGCACAGAAACATGAGACTCATCAATAATCATTAGGGCATCATCGGGCAGATAATCAAATAACGTTGGCGGCGGATCGCCTGGAGCGCGACCAGACAGATAACGAGAATAGTTTTCAATACCATTACAATAGCCAAGCTCACGCATCATTTCAGTATCATACCGAACTCTTTCACTGAGACGCTGCGCCTCAACCAGCTTATCCAAAGAGCGCAGTTGCTCAAGGCGTACTACTAATTCTTCCTGAATCTTATCCGCTGCATCCACCACCTTTTCTCTGGGCGTAACATAATGGGATTTGGGGTAAATGGTGATGCGCGGGATCTTGCGTAAAACCTCGCCTGTCAGAGGGTCAAACAAGGTGATATTTTCAATCTCCTCATCAAACAGCTCAATGCGCACCGCTTCATAGTCGGAGTCGGCCGGATAAACGTCAATAACATCACCCCGCACACGATAGGATGACCGATCAAAATTCACGTCATTACGTTTGTATTGGAGCTCTGCAAGACGCCGTAAAATATCACGCTGTCCAATCTGCTCACCCCGAGAAAGATGTAATACCATTTTTAAATAAGACTTGGGATCACCCAATCCATAGATAGCTGAAACCGTGGCAACAACAATAACGTCCTTGCGCTCAATCAATGATTTCGTTGCCGACAGCCGCATCTGTTCGATATGGGAATTGACCGAGGCATCTTTCTCTATAAATGTGTCTGACGAGGGCACGTAGGCCTCAGGCTGAAAATAATCGTAATAGGAGACGAAATACTCAACCGCATTGTTGGGGAAAAAGTTCTTAAATTCGCCATAGAGCTGCGCTGCCAGCGTCTTGTTATGTGCCAGTACAATCGTAGCCCGCTGAACCTGCTCAATTACTTTCGCAACAGTAAAGGTCTTACCCGACCCCGTGACACCCAGCAATGTTTGCCCAGACAGGCCATTTTGAAGCCCCTGCACAAGCTCTTTAATCGCTGCCGGCTGGTCGCCAGCAGGTTCATAGCTACTGACCACTTTGAAGGGTCGCATTTCATTGGATTTAGAGGAGTCTGACAAGGTGACCTGCTTATTAAGATTTAAGGGGGTTCGTTTACCGAATATCATGATTATCGGTGATTTTATCGCCCCGTGCGACCGATTTCGCCCCCCTGCAGAGCCCCCATTGATCAGAGCAAAAGAATCTCTCTACGGCCCTTTGAGCTTTTCGATAACAGAGCTTAACAGATCAGGCTTAGAAACTGTTGACTCCGATACCAAGGGTGCCTAAAATGCGCGCCTGCAGAACGTTGCATAATTCCGACTTAGCTCAGCTGGTAGAGCAAATGACTGTTAATCATTGGGTCGCTGGTTCGAGCCCAGCAGTCGGAGCCATATAAGACAAAGGGCCGCATTCGTGCGACCCTTTTTTTATCTAAGCGCTATCACTATCTAATCTCTTATGCCGCCCTTAACTCTAAGCTTACCTGCGCATTAGACTGCAAGGCTTAAAGGCAACGGCTAAATCGGCTCAGATAGCGGCTCTGCTGATACAGGTCGGGCGAACCAAAACATTACTACCCCGTAGACAAGGTATTGAGCCATAAAAACGATCAGCCATTGGTCACTGGTCGCAGGCCACCACTTATTAAGGTAACCGAGGACGGTTATCCCCGCCGAGCTGCCACTGATAATCAGCCCCGTCATGGAGTTTGCCAGTACGCGCGATTTTATGACCTTTTTTAGTTGCCTATGCAGGTGATTGTGCAGATGCCCATTATCGGCAGTAAAAGGCGAGTGGCCCTGCCAAAGCCGACGTCCGATACTGGTCAAAAAATCGATGCAGGGATAGGATAGAAGTGCCGCCATAAACCAGATAGAGAAATCTCCAACCGCCACTCCATAAACCGCATAGCCTGCCACGACTGCGCCAAGACCATAGCTGCCCATGTCTCCGAGAAAAAACCATCCTGAAATCAGATTGAAGACCAAAAACATGGAGCAGGCGAACAAAAGCACCCCTTCGGTAACCCGGCCATACTCCAAGAAAAACACCGACAAAGCGGCAACCGTGATCCCTGGCACCAGTCCATTTGCGCCATCAGCCATGTTAAACGCATTAACAAAGCCCACGCAAAAGACAGTCATTAACACCCAAGCGACCAAGGGTATATCCAGCAAATAATCCAGCCCCCACACACCAACCTCACTGGGGATAAATTCAGGACAGGCCCACAGGAGCGCACCAAAGACAATCAGTTTAGATACCAGTCGCAGTCGTGGCGTTAAAAAGTCAGGCTGAATATCCTCCGCTAAACCCAACAAAGCACATAGGAAAATGGCCGTCCAAAGATACAGTTCGCGACTCTCCCGCACCACCCCCGGAGTGTAAGGTGACAACAGCACCAGCCCAATAACATAGCTTATGAATACCACGCCAATGGCCAGGCCACCAAGACGAGAAGACTCAACCGAACTGATACCATGGGAGGCAGATGAGTCCCTGCCGATAGCCACATAAGACAGCAAGGTCATAAGCAATATAACGCCGACACCCGCCAGCCCGAAACTAATAGAGGCAATGACCGACATTAAAAGTATCTTGATCAAGGTTTTGTTCAAGGGTAGCTCTCTACGTCTTTGATCGCTGGGGAATCAGCGGCTACATACTTAGCGCCCTGATCGCTTACTATGACGGTGCTCATCCCATTGGCAACAATCACCGAGACAATCTCAGAGCCCACAAGGCCGACTAATAAGTAACTTTCAGATGACGGACCTTCGACCACAACCGAACTTTGATTGAATACCGCGTCGGTACTCAGGCGTGCCGCATAAATGACACCCACAGGTGCCAGTAAGAGAACGGCAATCAATAGCGCTAGTATTTTATACATAATGTGCCAGCCGTTGTTCTACGAAGTTGGAAGTTTACCGAGTATCTATACAGTTTCATATAGAATCTAACAGAACGAGTATGTATTTATGCCCCACACCCTAGATTTGACCCAAACCACAGCCTAGGCAAAGCCAGCCAAGGAAATCATTGTTCGAAGTGGGCTGCTGATTAGCGCCCTGAAGGGTACCTACAATAAGCAGGCACCGCCCTATAGACCCGCAAGTTACAACGGCAACCCATGCAACTCTGAAGATTCAGCGCGCTAGTCTCGTTTGTTAAAACTGGTCAGTGGCAGGGTCGCTTTGACTTTCTGGTTGAGTAAATTTATCAACACTATGGCGCGACTGTTTCCATCAGGCTGAGAAAAAATTGCCTCGAGGCCCCGAAAGGGCCCATCGAGAATCTCCAGTCGATCGCCTGCATTGGGTAGATTTGAGACCACTTCATCAGCGAAGTGTTTGATCCTCTGCTTGAGTCCCTCAATCAGAGATGTCGGAACCTTGACCGGAGAACCAGCACAACTGACGAATTGCAGCACGCCACGGGTTGATTTAATCGTCATGGCCGATATTTTTTCATGATCGAAATTAACAAACAAATAGCCAGGAAAAAGCACATCATCAACTGTCACTCGCTTGCCCCGAGATATTTTTTCCACTGAAATATGCGGGCAGAAGGAGCGTACGCCCTGCCTCTCTAGATTTTCGATGGCGCGAAGCTCTTCCCTCGACTTAGTCTGCAGCAAGTACCAGCGGCTCAACCCTTCCACATTTATAGCCTCGCTCTCAGGTCATTAATACTTGCGCGTAGGGCCAACATTCTTAATCTAATTCTAGCAGGCATAAAAGCTCCTCCTCACGTTTAGCCAGCAATGCTTTGTCTGCTCTCGTTTCCAAATTAAGCCTCACTACTGGCTCGGTATTACTCATGCGTAAATTAAAACGCCACTCAGGAAACTCCATCGATATACCGTCAGTAGTGTCCGTTGACAGGGCCTCAGCTTGATAATGCGCCTTTACACGTTCGATAGCCGCCAAAGGATCAGCAATCTTGCGGTTGATTTCTCCGGGTGACGGATAGGCTTCTACCATCGCGCTAACCAATGCCGACAGCGACTTACCACTACTACTAATTAGCTCCATTACCAATAGCCAAGGAATCATGCCGCTGTCGCAATAAAAGAAATCCCTAAAGTAATGATGGGCACTCATCTCTCCACCGTAAACAGCGTCCTCAGCACGCATACGCTCTTTTATAAACGCATGACCAGTCTTAGACTGGACGGCCTGACCACCGCCTTTTGCAACCATATCAATGGTGTTCCATGTCAGGCGCGGGTCATGGACAATTTTAGCCCCCGGATTTTTCAGTAAAAACGCCTCTGCAAGAAGGCCAACAATATAATAGCCCTCAATAAATTGACCCTTCTCGTCAACTAAAAAGCAGCGATCAAAATCACCGTCCCAAGCAATACCCATATCGGCTCCGTGCTCCAGAACCGCATTAATCGTCGGCGCACGGTTTTCATGCAGCAGAGGGTTGGGGATCCCATTGGGGAACGTGCCATCCGGAGTATTGTTGATTTTAA
>Ga0209709_10002927_pt1 | contig 14474 bp, 14 predicted proteins | sample ArcticOcean_MG_C_2_FD_187435 | JGI IMG/M metagenome (GOLD analysis project Ga0209709, IMG submission 187435) | Marine microbial communities from western Arctic Ocean - ArcticOcean_MG_CB4_136 (SPAdes) (version 2) | ecosystem: Environmental > Aquatic > Marine > Oceanic | place: Arctic Ocean... | reverse complement strand
TAAATGGTATTTAATGGTATAAAATGGTTTTATGTTCCGTGGAATTCACCTATTATCAATTGACGCAAAAGGCAGGGTTAAAATACCTATACGCCATCAAGACCAAGTCGCCAAAATCTGTTCTGGACAAATGGTTCTTAGCATTCATCCTGATGATCCCTGCTTGGTTCTATACCCTCTGCCTGATTGGCAGCAACTTGAGCGAAAAATTGGCGATCTTCCTTCTTTAAATGTACATTCAAAAAAACTATCTAGAAAACTTATAGGGCATGCTTGTGAATGTGAATTGGATAAAATTGGCAGAATTTTGCTACCAACCTCTCACAAAAACTATGCAAATCTAACAAATAAAGCGATTTTAAGTGGGCAAGGTACAAGTTTTGAAATTTGGGATGAAAGTTCATGGAAAGAACAAATTAAAAAACTTGAAAGATTGAGCATTCAAATAGAAGTCCCTGAAGAAATTTTAAAACTTTCACTTTAAAATTATGAATCATTTAAGAGAGTTGGCTCAATGATAGAATCAAACCATCATGAATCAGTTCTTTTCAATGAATCTATAAAGGGTCTTAATATTAAGCCCAATGGTATTTATGTTGATGCCACTCTAGGAAGATGCGGACACACCATAGGAATACTTAAAAATCTTGGAGATTCAGGAAAGGTTATTGGCCTTGATCAAGATCTTGACGCAATCAACTATGCACAAGTAAATCTACCAGATCCGCGATTAACTTCAATTCATTGTAATTTTTCAAGCCTTCAAGACAATCTTAGCCAATTAAATTTATTAGGGAAAGTGGACGGCATATTAATGGATCTTGGCATTTCTTCACCTCAAATTGATAATGCTGAGAGAGGCTTTAGCTTCATGAAAGATGGCGCACTTGATATGAGGATGGATCAAACGCAAACTGTTACTGCAGCAAGCTGGTTAAGGGATAGTAACGAAACTGAAATTGCAAACGCTCTTTATCAGTATGGTGAAGAAAAAAGAAGTAGAATTATTGCATCAACTATTAAAGAGTATCAAAAAAATAACGACCTAAACTCCACGCTTGAGCTCGCAAATCTAATCGCTACTGTTGTTAGGCCTGGCAAAAATAAGCATCCAGCCACTCGCTCATTTCAAGCTATTAGAATTGCAATTAATGATGAATTAAAAAAACTTTCAGAAGCTCTTGATCAGACTATAGATGCACTATCTCCGAAAGGAAGACTTGTAATTATTACCTTTCACTCAATTGAAGATCGAATAGTAAAGCAATTTATTCGCAAATATTCCCGTCCTAAGCAACTCCCAAAAGGTCTACCAATCATCACAAATGATGAATCCGAATGCTTACTTAAAGATTTAGGAAAAATAAAGCCATCTGATGAAGAGGTAAAAGTAAATAGAAGATCACGAAGTGCAATCCTCCGCTTGGTTGAAAAGTGCTAGCGCTACTCAAAAAAAAAATAATCATTAATACTCTATTAATAATTTCGATAGTTTCAATTTCACTATTAAGCATTCACTGGCATCATCAAATGTACTTACTTCATAAACAAGAGAAGATTGTTAAATCTGATCATGAGCGAATTAATGCACTAAATAGGCAATTAATGATGGAATCTTCAGAACTTCAAAGCGGTGTAACGGTTTATCAAAAATCAAAAGAAGAGTTACTAATGTTCTCCCCAATAGAATCTGATGAGGTTTCTATATGAAGATAGCTCGCGTACAAGGCTATAGAAATAGACAAGCATTAGTTAAAATTATTTTTGTTATTATTGTATCCATTTTTATCTATAGGGCATTTGGAATTACCGACATTAATGCAAATGGTAAGCCTTTAAAGCTTAAGGCTTCAAATAATTCTGAATTTACAATTATCGAAAAATCCATAAGAGGCAGTATTTTAGATAGAAATAATAATCTTCTTGCAATCAATCTTATTCACAAAAAAATTAATCTTGACCCAATGATTCTTCAAGAAGAATATATTGATTTTTTGGCTGAAGCTTTAAATATTCCTATTGATGAGTTTAGGGAGAAAATAAGTGAAAAAAGAAAAAAAAAGCGAAAGTACTTTATTGTTAAAGAAAATTTAAGAGTAAATGATGCCATTCTAAATAATATTGCCACACTCAAAAAGAAACGGATTAAAATTTGTTTTAAGGAACTTAAATCTCCATCTAATAGCTTATTTGATAAAGCTAAATTAATTATTGGTATAAAACCAGCAATTAAAGAAAAAGTAGAAGTAGAGAATTGCAGCCCACAATCAATTGCAGGTGTTGCAATCCAATCTAGTAGTTTTCGCTACTATCCTAAAAAAGACTCCATAGCTCCGTTACTTGGAAAAACTGATATTGAAAATATTGGAGTGTTTGGCATTGAATCTGAATACGATCAATATTTAGCAGGCAGTAATGGCATTAAAAGATTGGCAGACAACAAAAGTGATTCTAATATTTACTATGATGCAGAATTAATCAGGGAATTTAAAGAGGGTAAAGATTTAAGCTTAACTATAGATTCTGATATTCAATTCCATGTCTATAATGCAATCAAAGAGCAGGCTGAATTTCATGAGGCAGACTCTGCTGCTGCAATTGTTCTATCACCAAATGGTGAAATACTAGCACTAGCAAACTATCCGTCAACAAACCCAAATAATCATCAAAACTATAGTGCTGATGATTACCGTAATCGAGTTTTTTCAGATAAAACTGAGCCAGGCTCAATTATGAAGCCTTTCACAATGCTATTAGCTTTAGATAAAGGAATAATAACAGCAACAGATGATGAATTGATTGACGTTACAAAGCGTGTAGGAAACATATTGCCTGACAAAAAATATACTGAAATGACGATTCAAAGGATTCTTGAAAAATCACACAATCTAGGTACTGTAAAGGTTGCTGAAAACATTGAAAATGAAGATTTTTATAACACATGGAATATGTTGGGTTTTGGCAGATCGCTTGGAGTAATGCCTAGAGCTGAAAATCCAGGTATTTTAAGACACTTTAGCGACTGGGGTTTGGCTGATAAACGCTCACTATCTTTTGGGCATGGCCCTATGAATGCAAATCTTGCTCAGCTTGCAAGAGCTTATCTTGTGTTCGCCAATAAAGGGGCAATACCATCATTAAAACTTTTTAAGAACGATAGTACTCCTAATAATTTACAGCAAATTTTTACCCCTGAATCAACCAAAAGAATAGCTGAAATACTTGACTCAGTTGCCTCAGATAACGGCTCAGGTTATCGAGCAGTAATTAATGGTTACTCAGTTGCAGGAAAAACAGGAACAGCAGAAATTGTTATTGATGGAAAGTATAGTAAAGATGGCGCTAAAAGAACTTATTTCATCGGATTTTCTCCTGCCAAAAATCCAAAATACATTATGGCAGTCAGGCTCGATTACCCTAAAAAATGCTTTGTGTATTGGGATCCAACGATGAGAAATCGATGTGAAGGATCTAATTCCGCCTCTATGGCATTTCAAAAAGCGATGAAAAGAATACTAATTAATGATCCACAAATTAAATCAAAATTTGAGGGTTAAAGTTTTTTTTTAGATATTGGATTAACCCTGCCTTTCATAATATTTTCCATAACAAGTTTTTCGTCATCATGAGTTTTAGCAGAAAGAATAGAGGCTTTTGTCGATTTTCTTTCATAGTACTTTTCTGCTGCAGTCAAAGTGTATCCAAACTCTTCCTTGGCTTCATATTCACTTAAAAATGGCTCCATTACGCTTAATTCCTGAAGGCGAGAATATATTCTTTCTTTAGACTTGAAGGGCGTCAATAAACCCTCCTTCGAAAGGTCAGACTCTACCTGTGCATATCTAATCAATTCAACCAACACTTCTGACTTAGGTAAGTTTCGTGCTCGCTCCTCAATAACGCTTGAGGATTCAGGATCATTTACTATTGAAGGGTAATTAATAACGCATGAAATCATTCTTGACATAAGGCTTTTCATGCTCGAGGAGCGTGAAGCAATTATATTTTTTTGAACTGGTCTATATGGCGGTTCAATTTCACCATAATCATCTGCATTAAATGATGGCACTTCATCCACAACAGTTTGTTCCATCGCCTTTTCAACCTGGCCAACATTCTGTCCAATGGTTTGAGCAACACCCTCAATTAATTGCTGACGGTATATTGGATAAGTCACTAAGTTAATCAAGGCCGCAGATTTTTCTAAAAATAAAGTCTTGCCCTCTATTGTATTAAAGGGAACCTCTGACTTTATATGATCAAATAAAAAACTCGAAAGAGTTTGAGACTCCTCCACCCTTTTGGTAAAAGATTTTACTGACTCACTTTTTATTAAAGTATCCGGGTCTTCTCCATCAGGCAATAACAAAAACTTAATAAGTAGTCCTGAGGTTATCACTGGTAAAGAAGTCTTTAATGCCTTCCATGCTGCATCTCTTCCAGCTTTGTCACCATCAAAACAAAAAATAATTGTCTCTGCTGAGCGAGATAAAACTTGCAAATGGGCGGGAGTAGTAGCAGTACCAAGCGTAGCCACAACATTAGTTATGCCTTGTTGATGAAGAGCAATCACGTCCATGTAGCCCTCAACAACTATAATATAATCAATACGCCTACTATGCTTTCTGCAGTGATAGAGACCATAAAGTTCTTTTGATTTGGAGAATAAAGGTGTTTCAGGTGAATTCAGATACTTGGGATTATCATTGCTTGATAAAACCCTTCCTCCAAAACCTATAACGTTTCCTTTAGTATTGTGAATTGGAAACATTAATCGATCGCGGAATCGGTCATAAAAGTCGTCCTTCTTATCCTTTTTTGGAACCAACATCCCCATTGACAAAAGATCCTGAATAGATTCATCATTATTTTTAAATGCATCATAAAGATTGGTCCAACCAGGAGGCGCAAAGCCAAGCTCAAACCTTTTAGCTATAGTTCCACTAATTCCTCTATTTTTTGCATAGTCAACTACCTTCTTTTTCGCTGCAGATTGTTTTAATTGGTTTTGATAAAATTCACTAAGCTCTGACATCAATTTGTTGTATCGCTCAAATCTTTTATCAATAGGCTTAGCAGTCTGATCGTACACAACTGAAATCCCAGACTCGCCAGCTACTGTTTCAATAGCCTCCACAAAAGCCAAATGATCATACTTCATGACAAAATCAATGACACCGCCACTTTCTCCGCAGCCAAAGCAGTGATAAATTTGTTTATTAGGAACAACAGTGAAGGATGGTGTTTTTTCTTCATGGAAGGGGCAGCAAGCCTTAAAATCCTTCCCAGCCTTTTTTAATGCGACTCTCTTATTAATTAGGCCAACAATATCTACCCTATTGGGTAAATCATTGATAAAATCTCTGTCAATAAACGGCATAATTTATATGTTAATCTTTAGTATCATTTTATTTTTATTTTAATGTTAAACATCAAATTTATTCACCCTAAATTTTTTCCAACTTGGATTTTAATTTTACTAATGCGAATTGGAGTGTTTATTCCTTTTAGTGCCCAAGTATTTATTGGCAAGTTTATTGGTAAGGCAATTTATCCATTTATGTCAAAATGGCGCTCAACTGCATACTCCAATATATCTCATTGTTTTCCAGAAAAAAAACAAGCACAAGTTAATACTTTAGTTAAAAATCATTTTGAGGCAATAGGTATTAGTCTTTTTGAAACTGCAAATGCTTATTATGCAAGTGATAAAAAAATTAATAAACTATTAACAATCAATAAAGAACAATACTTTACAGATGCACTCAAACAGGAAGGTGGAATTATTATTCTGTGCGCACATTTTATGCCACTCATGTTAGGCAGTCGCGCCTTACTGATTAATCATACAATTGCCAATATATACCGGCCCCAAAATAATAAACTATTTGACCAAGCCATGGTCAAAGGCTATAAGAAAAATGGCGCTGTAATGATTAAAAGTACTGATACAAGGTCGATCATTAAAGCCATAAATAATAGCCTGCCAATCTGGTATGCACCTGATCAGGACTTAGGGGAAAACAATAGTGTGTTTGCTCCATTATTTGGAATTCAAACTGCAACTGCTTCAGCAACTGCAAGACTGTCTAAAAATAATAAAACTAGAGTCATTCCATATAGCTTTATTAGAACAAGCAAGGGATATGAGATGTCATTTGAAAAGCCACTTTCAGGATTTCCGTCTAACGATCCAATTATTGATGCAACAATTACAAATAAAATTCTCGAAAAACAAATAAATAAAAATCCTGAGCAATATCTGTGGATTCATCGTCGGTTTAAAACAAGGCCAGAAGGTGCAGAAAACTTCTACAAATATAATTAATAATATTTTATTAGAAATACAACAATTCAAAAAAATAGAGTATAATTCCGTTCTTAAATTTTGTCACATATACTGTTAATTATGTCAATTGATACACAAGCTATTATTAAAGAATACCAAAATGACTCGGCTGATACTGGGTCTGTTAATGTGCAAGTTGCTCTATTAACTGCAAGAATAAAGCATTTAACTGAGCATTTTAAAACACACAAAAAAGACCACCACTCAAGGAGGGGGCTTTTGCGTTTGGTTTCTCAGCGTAAAAAATTACTAGCTTATGCTAGGACTAATGATGTTACTACTTATTCAAATTTAATTTCGCGACTAGGCTTAAGAAAGTAAAAAATAGCGTGAAATAAATTAAAGCCCCTATTTTGGGGCTTTTTTATTACTTGTCGCATTAAAATAGGGTTATGGAACTTTCTGCGAATTATCAAAAAATATCTGAACTCATCGAGCGCTCAACTGTTTTAGCTGAACACTTGGTGATTGATGAAAAGGCTGATCGCCTAGAAGAGGTTAGGTTGGAACTTGAAAATCCTGAAATATGGTCAGACCCTGAAAAGGCACAATCTTTAGGTAAAGAAAAAGTCGAACTCGAAAATCTTTGTGAAGTATTTTCTTACTCTTCAAGTATTTTAAATGATGCCCAAGAGCTTCTTGAGATGGCTGAAGCTGAAAATGATACGAATACAGTTAATGGGATCATTGCAGATTTAAATGAAATAGAAGAATCCATTGCATCATATGAATTTAAAAGAATGTTTAGCGGTGATATGGATCAAAACTCGGCATACTTAGACATTCAATCAGGCTCTGGAGGCACAGAAGCTCAAGACTGGGCTGAAATGATTTTAAGAATGTATTTAAGATGGGGCGATAAACATAAATTTAAAGTTAAGCTAATGGAAGTTTCAGCTGGAGAAGTTGCTGGAATTAAATCTGCAACCATTCACTTTGATGGTGACTATGCATTTGGCTGGCTAAGAAGTGAAATAGGCATTCATAGACTCGTTAGAAAATCCCCATATAATGCAAATGGAAAAAGACATACCTCATTTTCTTCAGTATTCGTATCTCCAGAAATTGATGACAATATTGAAATAGATATAAACCCTTCTGATCTTCGAATAGATACTTATCGTGCCTCTGGTGCCGGCGGTCAGCATGTTAATAAAACTGAATCTGCGGTTAGAATTACTCACTTACCTACTTCAACAGTTGTTCAGTGCCAGGATGGAAGGTCTCAACATGCCAATAAAGACCAGGCAATGAAACAATTAAAATCTAAACTATACGAACTAGAAATGCAAAAAAGAAACAGTGAGAAACAGGACGTAGAAGATTTAAAGTCAGATATTGGCTGGGGACATCAAATACGCTCATATGTTCTTGACCAGTCGCGTATTAAGGACTTAAGAACAGGTGTTGAAAGTAGCAATACACAAGATGTACTCGATGGTAATTTAGATCAATTTATAGTAGCAAGCCTAAAAGCAGGGCTATAAAAATAAACCTTCATTGATTTATAATGCATCGGTAAAATTGTTATTAAACATATTACAGCTAAACAATGAAAGCCCTAGATAAAATTCAGTTTAATGAAAAAGGACTAGTTCCCGTAATTACTCAGGACTTTTCATCTTCTGAAGTTTTAATGATGGCGTGGATGAATAAAGAAGCACTATCTTTAAGTGTAAAAACTAAAAAAGCAGTCTATTTTTCAAGATCTAGAAAAAAACTCTGGTTTAAAGGTGAGGAGTCTGGGCATAGTCAAGATATAGTTGAGATTTATACAGACTGTGATCAAGATGTTATTTTGCTTAAGGTAAGCCAGAAAGGTGGTATTGCTTGTCATACAGGCCGTGCTAATTGTTTTTTTAATAGACTTGAAAACAATAAATGGCAAAGCATCTCAGAGGTTATAAAGGATCCAAAGGAAATCTATGGATAACATGCTTTTAGCTTTAGAAAAAATACTTGAGGAGCGAAAATCATCTTCAGAAGATGAATCCTATGTTTCCTCTTTATATCATCAAGGAACAAATAAAATCCTAGAAAAGATTAGCGAAGAATCGGATGAAGTTATTAAAGCTGCCAAAGAAGAGGGAAGGGAAGAGATTATTCATGAGGTAGCAGACCTTTGGTTTCACTTGTTAGTTTTACTGCGTCATGAAAATATTTCACTTGAAGAGGTTGAATTAGAATTAGCCGCTCGTTTTGGTATCTCTGGTCATCAAGAAAAGGCTTCTAGAAATAAATAGATTATTGTATTAGCTCAAAAGCACTTATAATTCCATCAGCGACATCAGTAATTCTTTTATTTTTATCCATAGCCATCTTTCGAATAGATTGATAGGCCTCATCTTCAGTTATTTTTTTATGCTTCATTAATAAGCCTTTTGCTTTTTCAACTGCCTTTCTCTCAGCTAACTGGTTTCTAGTAGCATCCAATTCATCTTTGAGTGCTTGAAACTCTCGAAAACGGGCAATTGCAACATCAATAATCGGCTGAACTCGTTTTTCTTCAAGACCATCAACAATATAGGCATTAACTCCGGATTTAATAGCAGTTCCAGCCATATGGTCTTCTGAGCTTTCTGTAAACATTACAATCGGCTTAGGCTTGGTTTTATTAACATCTCTAAGGTTAGCAAAAACAGCCTCATCTGGAATATCAGCATTAACAATGACAACATCAGCATGGGTAATTTCGTTGCTCGTTGCAAGATTTTTACTCCCCTCGAGGCGAGAGATGACTTCGTGGCCTTTGTCTTGAAGGGCGCGCCTAAGAATCGCAGATCGCCCCATATTCTCATCAACTAATATAATTTTTAACGCTGTCTGCTTCATTTCAATTTGATTCATTTGAACTTTATTTTTATTGCTCATTAATATACCTCATTAAGCTTATCTTTCACATACGATTAGTTTGATTCTTAAATTAAATATAAATTAAAAGCATCAGCTGACGGGGCGGGAGATAAAAAACCGTCAGCTTAGCTCAGAAATTTCAACTTGAAGCTTAAGCCGCCTCAAGTTAAAGGTGTCCAATAAAGAAGTAATATCACTTCATAAATTGATTTTTTCATTACGCACTACTTGGATAAAAACTCTGGGTAAGCCTCTAAGCCACACTCAGTAAGATCTGACCCATCATCTTCTTCTTCTTCAGTAACGCGAATTCCGATAACAGTTTTAAGGGCATACCAAACCACTCCAGAAGTAATAAACACCCATACAAAAATAGTAGCAGCACCAATTAACTGTCCAGAAAATGTAACATCACTATTCGTTAGTGGAACAGCTAAAAGGCCCCATAAACCAACAACTCCATGGACTGATATTGCGCCAACTGGATCATCAATTCTCAGCTTGCGATCAAACCATACTATTGAAAGAACTACTAGAATTCCTCCAACAGCACCAATTAGAGTTGCAACTAACGCACTAGGAGTATCTGGGCCAGCAGTAATAGCTACAAGACCTGCCAATGCGCCATTTAATGTCATAGTTAAGTCTGCCTTTCCAAACCACAATTTCGCAAAAAGAAGTGCTGCAATTACGCCACCAGCTGCTGCTGCATTAGTATTAACAAATACCATTGCAACTGCATCTGCACTCTCTTTACTAGCCATTGCTAATACCGAGCCACCATTAAAACCAAACCAACCCATCCATAAAATAAATGTTCCAAGAGTTGCTAAAGGTAGATTTGCACCTAAAATTGGCATTGATTTTCCGTCTTTGTCATACTTACCTTTTCTAGCGCCAAGCAATAGAACGCCCGCAAGTGCTGCTGAAGCCCCTGCCATATGTACAATTCCAGAGCCTGCAAAGTCGTAAAATCCAAAGTCACTTAATGAGTATAGGCCAAAAACGCTTGCACCACCCCATGTCCATGAACCTTCTAATGGATAGATTAAAGTCGTAAAAATTACTGCAAAAGCAAAGAAAGTAAATAGCTTCATTCTCTCTGCAACTGCTCCAGAAACAATTGACATTGACGTCGCTACAAATACCACTTGAAAATAAAAGTCAGAAGCATTTGAGTAAGTCTCTCCTTGGCCACTTATTCCTGATAATAGAGCACCGCCACCATACATTACATCATAGCCATAAACCATGTACATCGTACATGCAATAGCAAATAAACCAATATTTTTAGTTAAAATTTCTGCAGTATTTTTACTCCTAACCAATCCAGCTTCAAGCATTGAAAAGCCTGCTGCCATCCACATAACTAATGCGCCCATTACCAAAAAATAAAAGGTATCGAGTGCATATTGTAATTCAAATATTTGATCTTCCATAAATCTCTCCTAAATTGCGTCTGGACCAGTTTCACCCGTACGAATACGAACAACTTGGTCGAGACTTGAAACAAAAATTTTACCGTCACCAATCTTGCCGCCATTTATCTTGCATGCACTAGAAATGGTCTCTACTACTTCATCAATCTGCTCATCAGTAATGGCAATTTCCAACTTTACTTTTGGTAAAAATTGAATAATAAACTCTGATCCACGATAAAGTTCAGTATGTCCTTTTTGCCTTCCAAAACCCTTAACTTCAGTTGCTGTGACACCATTAATATTTATCCCAGAGAGAGCCTCCCTTACGACATCTAGCCTTTTAGGCTGAATAAATGCTGTAATCATTTTCATATTATTACTCCATATAATAAAAACTAAAAAGCCCACTACCTCTAAAAAAAGGAGTGGGCTTCTATACCAGTGCAGTTCAACTTTAAACTGACGAAAAAAAACGCTTATCTAGGATAAATTCCCAAATAAACGTCATTGTCTTGCCTTAAAAACCAGCTTTGGCTCTTAAGTTGAAATTATTATATAGTACTTGTTATGAAGAATTTAGTTTTTTTAAATATTCAGACTCAGTAAGAATTTCAACCCCATGAGTTTTTGCAGCTTTGGTTTTTAATTGGCCAACATTCTCACCAATAATTAGATAATCAGTTTTTGAGCTTACACTTTTACTGACTATAGCGCCAAATGCTTTGGCTTGTTTTTGGAGTTCAACTCTGGACTCATCCATTGAACCAGTAAAAACAATCTTTTTGTTGTTAAAAGGATTACTACTTAAATTTATATCGCTAGATAAGAGAGTTGACTCTAGCTGGAATCCACCTGAAACCAAAGTTTCATATTGATCCCTAATTGATAACAGACCATCAAATATTAATTCAGCAGTTAGCTCGGCAAATCCATCAATATTTGAGATTTCTTCGACTGACAAATTAAAAACTTTCTCAATTGAAAAACTTTTTAGCAAATTTTCACAGTTCCCCATACCAAGTCTTTGCACGCCAAAAGCAGCCAAAAACCTCCAATCTTCAATAATTTCTTGCCGTGATCTAATGAGTTGATCAATTAGATTTTGAGAGGTTTTTTCACCAAAACCCATCGAAATTAATTGAGCCTTGTTTAAAAGATAAATATCACTGACTTGGCGAACGCCTTCATCATATAGTTTTTGAATTGTAGCTTGACCAAAGCCATCATTGTTTGCAAGAATTCGAAAAAAATATATTATTTTTCCTTTAATTTGATCTGGACATACTTTATGACTAAGGCACATTAGAAAATCTGAATCCCAGCTTAATTTATTTCCACAACTAGGGCAATTAGCTGGTATATCGACTTCTGCAGCCTTCAAGACTTTATTAATTTTAGGGATAACTAGGCCACTTCGAGTTAACTCGATAACACTTCCAGCCCCCAAACCTTGCTCTTTCACTAGCCCATAATGATGGCCAGTAGCGCGATAAATTGTTGCACCACTTAGCTGAGTTGGCTCTAACTCAGCAACAGGTGTTATTTTTCCTGTTCTGCCAACTTGAGCAGTTACTGATATAACTCTGACTTGGGCTTTCTCTTTATTCTCTTTAAAGGCAATTTGCCAGCGGTGAAACTTACGATTTGAGCCCATATGCTTTTTAAGCTCTGGGCTAATTATTTCAAATACCACTCCATCGACATCAAAATCAACCCCGCCTTCCAATTGCCTAACGATATCTAAAAATTGACTACTGAACTCGTCAATGCTTCCAAGCCATTTAGGTAATTGAGTAAATGGAACAAATAAAGCAGCTTTTGCACTAATTGCATCAATTGCAAACTTATCTAATTCTTTTTCTTTAATAAGGCTAGCTTGAAAGTTTCTTGGATATTCAAAATGATTACTAAGGTGTTTTTCAAAATAGCTACGCTTAACAACGATTTCACCAGGGCCCTGTCCTCTTTCACTATCATTATAAACTCCAAGCCCTCTTTCAAAAACTCTGCTTATATCACTCCCCTTATTCCCATCACCCCTTGTGTAAAATTTAATACCGTCATCGTAGCCTGCAAAGCCATCTAACTTGGCCGTGCCTTTGATTAGAATATCATTGAGGGAATAGTTAATTTCCTCTGAAAACTTAGTAATTCTCTCGAGCCACTTATTTATCTCGCTCCAGCTATAAGCCTTATCTGTTGACAGCATTTTTTTAGGAAGTTTAATTTTTTCTTCTGAAAAACCTTCATTTTCAGTTTCAATTTTTTGCAAGAAAGGATCGTCTGGAAGTCTTTTTGATAATTCGAGAGTAAAGATGAAGTCGTAATACTCATCACTAATGATTGGACTGCCTTCTCTGTATTTTTGATTTGCAATTTTACAAAACTCAAGTAAATCAGCATCCGTTAAATCACTAATCAGCAATTTCTGATTAGCTATATCTTGAATTTGTATAGTGGTAAGCATGATTTAAATAAAATCTAGCTAGTATTTATAAAAAGATTAAAACTTTGCAGCAATTTGATTGAAAAGATCAAAACTATAAGTCACTATATCATCTTCACCTTCTTCAGATAGATCAACAAAGTAAACATAAGTTGAAAGCTCATCTACCTCTTTAACAATCAACTGATATGTTTTAGTATCAGAAGCCGCGTTCAATAGTTTAGAGAAAAATCCCTTATTTGGTGCGACATTTATGAAGTAACTACCTTCAACAGAATCTCTATCATCTATATCAATATTTAACTCATCAAGCGACCATCCTAGATAGCTCCATGACTGCTCTTTATCATAAGGAAAAATTAAACTAGCATAGCCATTTGCAGCAGTTTCAACTGAAGCAATTATCTCATTACTAACATCATTAGATTGTATTTTATCGATAGCTTCAGCTCTATCATTGCCTAAAAATACCATAAGCGTTAAAAGCATCTCTGTCTCAAGCTCAACATCTTTTTCTCTTGGCTGCCAAACCCGAAGCGCTCCATCTACAACTTCACCAATTGACGAAAGAGTCAAATAAACTTCGGATTTATTTTGACCTTTAACAGGCTCTATTCGAACTCGATACTTATCTGCAATTGGAAGCCCGTACTGAGTTTTTAAAACTTTTGCTAAACTAGCACGAATTGCACCAAGCGATTTATCAGGAACTACTGTTTCTATCTCAAGATAATCAGTTTCTAAAATACCAATTTTTTGGTTTTCTTTTTTGATCTTAAAATTATAAGACCTAAAAAACTCTTTAGAGAGACTCCACACTTCACTTGGAGGCAAGTCTACAACAAGCCAGCGACGATATTTATCACGCATAACTTCAACATTTTGAACATTCTTAACAACATTGTCATCATCACTAACTGCTATAACTTCAGTAAATGCACCCTGAGAACTCGGGGCAGTAAGATCTGGGGGGATTATTAATGAATCAACTTTTTCATCAGATTGATAGTTCACAACACGATTTCCTAAGCCTATTTTTTTTACTGGATCTGTTATTTTTGAACAACTTACAGCCAATAAGCTCAATAGAATAATAGTTAAATAATTAATTTTTTTCATGCTAAATTTAGTTCCTTAAGGTCATTCTCGATAATTGATTTGAATTCATTAGATAACTCCAGTAAGGGCAATCTAATACCTTTATCACACTTTCCCATCTTATGAAGAGCCCATTTAACAGGAATTGGATTTGCCTCTATGAACAAATTTTTATGAAAATTTTCTAGCTGAGAGTTCAATTTTTTAGCCAGCTCTATATTTCCAGCGATAGCGGATAAATAAACTTTCTGAAGCTCTTTTGGAACAATATTAGCAGTTACAGAAATGCCGCCATGTCCGCCTGCAA
>Ga0209709_10002926_pt1 | contig 14476 bp, 13 predicted proteins | sample ArcticOcean_MG_C_2_FD_187435 | JGI IMG/M metagenome (GOLD analysis project Ga0209709, IMG submission 187435) | Marine microbial communities from western Arctic Ocean - ArcticOcean_MG_CB4_136 (SPAdes) (version 2) | ecosystem: Environmental > Aquatic > Marine > Oceanic | place: Arctic Ocean... | reverse complement strand
ATATGGTGGTTATGGGTGGACTTGAACCACCGACCCCAGCATTATGAATGCTGTGCTCTAACCAGCTGAGCTACATAACCAAAAAGAGCGCCTATTATCGAAATTTTTCTACAAAAAGTCAAGCTAAACCAGCAAATAAGCATCATATTATTGTCATTCTTCCAGCATCAACTAAATTTCAATATAAAATTTAGTTACTTTTATTCATTTAATTTAATTTTAATGGCGCACAAAGTTCTTAAGATTGCACTTACAGGTGGGATTGCATCAGGAAAAACTCTAGTAAGTGACTTATTAGAAATTCATGGATGCCATATCGTAGATCTAGACATTATTTCTCGGGAAGTTGTGTTGCCAGGATCAGAGGGTCTAAAAGATCTGGTAGAAACTTTTGGCAAATCAATACTTCTATCTGATGGGACACTTGATCGGAAAAATCTTCGTGATGAGCTCTTTAAAAAAGGAAGAAATAGAGCAAAAATTGAGGAGATACTTCATCCAAAGATACTTCAAAAAATGAAATCTGCGATGGATAGTTGTCAAGAAGGAATAATGATTGTTGTCATTCCTCTCTTAGTAGAAAAAGAACTATGGGGTCCGTTTGATAGGGCAATAGTAGTTGACTGTGAAACCGAAACGCAGGTCACAAGACTAATGGCTAGAGAAGGAATCAACCAAGAAAAAGCAAACATAATGTTACTTGCCCAAGCTAGCCGCGAAAAAAGACTTCAGCTAAATGATCATATTCCTACTGACATTATTAAAAACAACTCCAAAATTAGCGCGCTAAAGGACCAGGTAAAAAACCTTAATCAAAAACTACTTGGGCTCATTTAAAGCCTCAACTTAGCAACAACTCAAGCACTTACTCATTGCGAATAAGTGGATATACTTTTGGACTAAATATACTTTTGTTGGCTATCAAAATCATTACAAAGGATACAAGAGCTGTTGTCAATAAAATCCAAAGCGTCAGTCCCAAATCAAACCTCCAGGTCAGCTGCAGCGTATTCTCAACAATAAGGTATGAGCCTGCTATTGCAACAGAGAGCGCAAAGAAAACCAAGGTCAGATAAATTAAAACAAACTCAATCGTCATCGCCCTTAGGATTGTTGGAAAGTCGACACCCAGAATTTTATAAATCAAATTGTTATACCTCCTGAACGTAGTTTGAACCAATACAGCACTGACAATAACAATCAACCCAATTACAATGACAATTAAAGATATCCCGGTCACAGCGATAAATATTTTATTTAGCACACCACTGACCTGAGACAAAATTCTATCGACTTTAATAGCAGATACATTTGGAAATTTTTCAACGACCTTTGCCAGGATTTCATTGGATGACATGTCCGACTTAAGCGTTCCGATATACTCATATGGCAGCTTATTAGCAAAAGCCTTATTTATAATAATTGCAAAGTTAATAGAGATATCTCGGTAGTCAACCTCCCTAAAATTCTTAATTGTTCCTGTGACATCTCGACCTAAAATGTTGAGAGTAATCTTATCATTGATACTCATTCCAAGATCATACGCAGCCCTACTATCCATTGAAATGAACATCTCGTTCTCATTGCCAGGCTCCCACCACTCACCCTCTATAATCGGGTTATCTGGGTTTGACTTTTCTGACCATGAGATTCGCCTATCACCTCTAACAACCCATGCAGACCTGTTATTCTCAGAAACAATCTCTTCTATTGGCGTTCCGTTTAATGAAATAAATGATGCACTCGCCATGGGGCTAAACTCGAGCGTTACCTCAGGATCAATACTTTTAATAAAGCTTTCTAGATCAGGCTGAATATCTCTGTCAATACTGACAAAAAATAAATCCGGGGCCATTGAAGGGATGTTGTCAGATATCTCTTGTTTTAAGTTATTAGCTACAAAACTTAAAGTCAGAAGAAGTGTCAGGCCAATGCCTAAAGATACTGTCATAATCGGTGCAAGAGATTTCTTAGCAACAATATTTCTATAAGCAATCCTATATCCATTATTAGAAAATTTATGGAATCTCCTAAGAAAAGAAATTAACAATTTCGAAACGCCATAGAATATAAACATCGTAATAAAAAATGCCACAAAATATAAAATGGTATAGAACTTTTGCTCAGTCTGGAGAACAAAGTAGGTGATCAAAATTGTAACCAAAATCGCCAGTAATATAATATTCTTGGATGAGAAATTTAGACTCACTGGCTGAAAGGTATTACGAAACAAAGCAACTGCTTTTATTTCGCTAATCGAATATAAAGAGGGTATTGAAAAAATCAAAACAACCAACAGTCCAATGAAAAAAATGTTTAGATAACCTATCAAACTGACAGTTGGCTGAAGATCAATTCCTAGTGACTTGGGAAGAAGTTCATTAGCCAATAATGGACTGAAAACCCCAAATAGATAGGCGATGACTGACATACCAATCAATATTAGAATAATCTCATAAAAGTACATGAGCTGAATAAAGTTTGAAGAAAAACCAATCGATTTTTTAACTGCAATACTGGTATTTCTTTGGTTTACAAAAGAAAGTAAAGTGTTACTGATGCCAATGCCTGCAATTATCATTGCGCTTACAGAAACCAAATTTAGAAAGTTAGAAAAGTTATCTATTATCCTTCCTAGGCTTCGACCGCTCTGCCCTGGAAGTCTTGTTTCAATGCTATCATCATAGGCAACAATTGACTCTACTAGGCTAGCTTGCTTCGATACATCAATGTTGTTGTTAAATTTAATTCGGTATTCATGATCAAGAAAACTTCCACCTGAGCTCAGCTCAAATTTATCATAACTCGACTTACTGATTATAGCAAACTCACCAAAAACTGCACTTTCTGCAAGATCTGGAACTGACACAACCAATCCAGCAACTTCGAAACTTTTACCCATAATTACGACATCATCACCAATTTCAAGTTGAAGTAAGTTTTGAATACTCTCGTTGATTAAGACAGTCGGCTTTTGCGTGTTTAAATATATTTTTTTAGATGCGCCTAAGGGTGTCGTAACGATCTCGCCGTAAAGTGGATAATTATCATCAACCGCTCTAAGTTCGGTAAAAACAGGCGCTTGGCCTTTTTTTGAAACCATAGTTGCTAGTTCAATTGCTGTACTAACTTCACCTAAAACCTTTAACTCATCAAACACTAAACTAGGTAATGGGTCAATGCCACTTGTAACCTGAATGTCGCCGCCCAACAACTCTTTAGAATTTGCTTCAATTTCATTATTCAAGGCTTCCTTAACTGAGAATGTCAATGAAAGCAAAAGCAAACTAATAAAAAGTGTGCTTGCTATGACCCATAGTTTTTTATAGCTTCTAGAAAAGTCCCTTATTGCGTACTTATTTATTAAACGAAGCTGCTGAGTATCAAACAATTTGACCATCCTTAATTTCAATAATACGGTCACATCGCTCTGCTATTGAGTTGTCGTGTGTCACCATAACTAGGGAGGTTTTACTTTTTTTAGTGTAATCAAAAAGCAAGTCCATCATGATTTGCGAGTTAGCACTATCAAGATTTCCAGTTGGCTCATCGGCTAGAATAATTTTTGGTTTATTGATTAGTGCACGCGCAATTGCTACCCTCTGTTGCTCTCCCCCAGAGAGCTCGCTTGGAAGGTGGCCTAACCTGTGTGAAAGGCCAAATTCTGATAGAAGCTTTTTGGCCTCCTGTTCTTGGTTGTACTTCTGGCTTGCCTCGAGAGATAGTAAGACGTTTTCTATCGCTGTAAGATTTGGTATGAGATAAAAAGATTGAAAAACAATACCAATATTTTCTCTCCTAACCTCTGAAAGTTTATTTTCTTTTAGCCCTACTATTTCTTGGCTGTTGATTTTAATTGAGCCCTCAGTAGCTGTCTCAAGCCCAGAAGCAAGCATGATGATTGATGTTTTTCCTGAGCCGCTTGGGCCAATAATTGAAACTATCTCTTCACTACTTACTGAAAAATTAATCCCTTTTAAGACCTCAACTGGGTCAATCTTTGAGCCGTAGCTCAACGAAACATTGTTGAATTGTATTGCTGCATTCATTGGGTAATCTAATATAAAATCTGGGCGATGATTATCTCAAAAAAAACAATGCTTAAAGTGATTTTTACGTGTTTGTTGTGCGTATTATTATTTACAAGCGCATATGCAGAAAAAACCATAAAAGTTATGCTCTATGGGGATAGCTTAATGGCAGGTTATGGACTCGCTCAAAACGAGAACTTAGCATCAGAGCTTTCTAGAAGTTTTGAGGCTGACAATCTTGAGGTGAGCATTATTAACGCTAGCATTTCTGGTAACACCTCCAAAAATGGCTTATCCAGAGTAGAGTGGTCTCTTGGTGACAATCCAGAAATAGTTGTTATATGTCTAGGTGCCAATGATATGCTCCGGGGCCTTAACCCAGCACTTACGAGCGAAAACCTTGACTCGATAATTTCCAAATTTAAAAAAAGTGGTACAGTTGTAATACTTGCCGGAATGCAATCTTCTGAGAGCATGGGACCAGATTATCAAGCTCAATTTGATGGAATGTACCCAAAGCTAGCCGTCAAGCATAACTTGATTTTTATGCCTTTTTTGCTGAAAGATGTTGCCCTAGAAAAGGACAAATTACAAGCCGATTATAAGCACCCTAATGATAAGGGAATCAAGATAATAGCAAGCAACTTGTTCCCATACCTCCTTGAAGGCATTGCTCGACTTGGGAAATAATTAAACTTATTTTATTAGAAGTCGCTCGACTACCTTGCCGCCCTCAAGGTGTGACTTAAGAATCTCGTCAATATCCTCTTCATCAACATATTGGTACCAAATATTATCAGGGTAAACAACTGCAACGGGTCCGTCCTCACACCTTCCTAAACAGCGTGACTCACTAACTCCAAACTGGCCTTTGCCCAATGTAGAATTTGCACGACATTGATCTTTAGCATAGCGGTAAAGCTCTTTTGCGCCATTTTCAGAGCAGCACTGCTTTCCATCTGCTCGAACATTGTTACAGAAAAAAATGTGGTGCTTGTAAAAATTATTCATAACTCTATCGCCCTGTTGTAACAATATTTTTTATCGATACCAGTAATTTTGGAAGCCAATTTAGAAGCTTTTGATGCTCCCATTTCAGCGCAAAGGATTGGCAAAATTTTTGCCAATTGGTTTTCGGCATCAACTAAATCTATTTTATCAGCTGAAGAGATTAATATTACAAATTCACCTTTTTGATGGGCTGGATCTGAAGTGAGATATTCAATTAAACTGGGTATTTTATCGGTACGAATTGTCTCAAAGGATTTAGTCAACTCTTTGGCAAGACAAACCTTACGCTCACTTCCAAATACTTTCAGCATATCATTTAAAGTTGCCAGTATTCGCTTAGGCGACTCATAAAAAATAATTGTTTCATTAAGGTCGGTTCTGTTTTGAAGGTATTTAATTCTTGCTGTTTGTTTTGAGGGTAAAAATCCAAAGAAAGAAAAGCTATTACTTGCTAAGCCAGATGCTGATAGAGCTGTAATTATGGCACTAGGTCCAGGGATAGGAACCACCTCAATACCTTCTTTTTTTGCATGTGAAACTAGAAAATAGCCCGGGTCACTTATTAATGGAGTTCCAGCATCACTTATAAGTGCGATTGAAACGCCAGAATTTAACTCAGAAATAATTGAATCGGTTTTTTCTCGCTCATTGTGCTCATGAAAAGCTTTTAGGGGTGTTGAAATTTCAAAGTGTGTAAATAGTTTTTTACTATGCCTCGTGTCTTCAGCTAACACCAATTCAACAGTCTTCAGAGTCTCAATAGCTCTGTAGGTAATATCATTCAAGTTTCCAATTGGGGTCGCTACAATAAAAAGCTTTCCAGTCATACTAAAGTCTTAACCGAGATTCATAAATATTATTACCATTATGCTTTATTAACGCTATCTATTATCAAAATTTATCTACGTCTTTAGCTTAAAAAAACACTGGTTCTGCTTTAAAATATAGAGATATCTTTTTTTAAAGCTTTGGCTAACTAGAAACAAGGAGTATTAATGAAAAAAGTAATTATCTTATTTGCGCTTTTCGTATCATCCACTATCTTGAGCTCATGTGTGCCAATAGTGCAAGGCGCTGCTGCAGTAACTACTGTGGCTACCATGTCGAATGATCGCCGCACAATGGGTGAAATTTTGGATGACAAAACTCTTTACATGAATTTAGGAAATATTGTCAGCAAAGATTCGATGCTTGACGATACCCATATTAACTTTAACGTATACGACAAGTCTGTACTGATGACTGGTGAAGCGCCGTCTGACGACCTTAAAAATTATCTAGAAGAAATGATTAAGAAAAAAGCACCAAAGATGAATCAACTTATTAATGAAGTTGCAGTGATGTCAAATAGTAGCTATTTAAATCGCGCTAAAGATGGAGTCATTTCTATTCAGATAGAAGCCCTATTCCTTGATCAAGAGGTATTTCATCCTGCTCATGTTTCAGTTCTTACTGAAAGGGCGACAGTCTACTTAATGGGCGCTGTAACAAAAAGAGAGGCTGAGCATGCTACCAACGTTGCCAGTAAAGCAAAAAATGTTAAAAAAGTTGTTAAGCTTTTTAACTACCTGATGGTGAGACCTGCTGAAGAAATTGAAAGGGACAACAAGAATAGAGAAGAAGCAGAGAAAAGAGCCATTCTTGAGGCCAAAAAAGCAGAGCTTGAGGCCGCTCAAAATGAACTGCAGCAACAAATCTACGAACTGGAAACAAACTAAAAAAATTTAATTGGTGCAAAAGTGTATCGATGCTGCCCAACTATTGGGCCGTACTTTGATAGGGCAGCAAGGTGTTCTTTCGTGCCATATCCTTTGTGACTTTTAAATCCATACTCAGGAAACCTTGCATCTAATTCCTTCATTTGCCTATCTCTTGTAACCTTTGCAATAACGGATGCAGCTGATATAACTGGCTCGATTAAATCTCCTTTAACTATTGCACGGCAATTAGCAACATCTGGACATCGATTACCATCAACTAGAACCTTAAATGTCTCATCTTGGTTTTGGCTTATTAGCTGGTGCTGTAAATTATTTATTGCTCTTGTCATTGCAAGCATTGTTGCCTGCAAAATATTAACCTCATCAATTTCAACACTGCTAGCTTCAGCTACTGACCAAAAGCACTGCTGCGTAATCTTAGAGTAGAAATCTTCGCGTTTTCTTTCTGTTAATTTTTTTGAGTCGGTTAGTCCCTCTATATAAAAATTAGCAGGAAAGATTACTGCCGCTGCAACTACGCTCCCAACTAGCGGACCTCTTCCAGCTTCATCTACACCAATAATTTTCAACACACCGCCACTCTAGATACCTTTAAATCCAATATCGGTTCGATAGAAGCTCCCACTCCACTTAACTTTATTAATAAGCTGGTAAGCTTTTACTTGGGCCTCTTTAATGTCCGCGCCTAGTGCTGTTGCGCAGAGCACTCGACCACCATTACTGGTAATATTATGTTTATCTAATTTTGTTCCGGCATGAAATATTTTGGAGTCAACCTCTTCTAAAGGGAGGTTAATTATTTCTCCTTTTTTATAAGAATCTGGGTAGCCATCGGCAGCCATTACAACGCCCAAAGATGTCCTCTCATCCCATTCAGCCGTTACTTTGTCGAGGTTTCCTTGAGTTGCAGCAATACATAATTGAGCTAAATTAGATTTCAAACGCATCATGATAGGCTGCGTTTCAGGGTCTCCAAATCTGCAGTTGTACTCAAGCACTTTTGTCATACCTTTATTATCAATCATCAGCCCCGCATAAAGAAAACCAGTATATGGCATGCCTTCAGCCTTCATTGCTTTAACAGTTGGTTTAATAACTTTTTCCATAGCATCTTCAAAAACCAAAGGGCTTACTATTGGCGCGGGAGAGTATGCACCCATGCCGCCAGTATTTGGGCCCTTGTCGCCATTATCTCTTGCCTTGTGGTCTTGTGATGTAGCCATTGGTAGTATATTACTGCCATCAACCATGACTATAAAGCTTGCCTCTTCGCCCGTTAAAAATTCTTCTATTACTACTCTTGACCCTGCCTCTCCAAATCGATTTCCGTGAAGCATATCATTAATTGCAGCTATTGCCTCATTTAAGGTGTTTGCAATAATTACCCCTTTTCCAGCAGCAAGCCCGTCAGCCTTTATAACAATAGGAGCGCCTTTTTCGTGTACATATTTAATTGCAGGCTCAGTCTCAGTAAAGACTTTATAAAACGCTGTTGGAATATTATTTCTGTGTAAAAAATCCTTACAGAATGCTTTTGAACCTTCTAATTGTGAGGCTAATTTTGATGGCCCAAATATTGCCAGACCGTGCTCCTGAAAATCATCGACCACACCCATAACTAAAGGAACCTCTGGCCCAACAATTGTAATATCTATAGACTTGTTTTTAGCAAATGAAATAAGCTCAGGAATATTATCGGATTCAATCTGAATATTTGATATTTTTTTCTCTAAACCAGAACCCGCATTTCCAGGAGCGACATAGACATGCTCAACCTCCTCAAATAGAGAGCATTGCCAAGCAAGGGCATGTTCACGCCCCCCAGAGCCTATTATTAAAACCTTCATTAGCGCCTCCCTTTAATACTATACTTTATAAATTGCGTTCTCAAACGAAAACCCTTTTAGGCCAAATTTCAGATAAAACATTGCTCTCACCAATACCAATAAATTTTTTGTTATCATCGTAGAGCTTAATTTTTTGTCCAACATCAAACCCAGAAAATTGCACCTTTCTTCCATGTCTAATATCAATTGTCTGCTCTTCATCCAAATAGATTCCTTTGAGGCTAGGCAACATTTCATCTGCACTAAGAAGAGTTGAATCGAGAGCATTTAAATTTTCATTTTTAAGACTCATAAGATCTTCATATGTATACCCCTTTGATATATCAAAATGGGTAAATCCAATCCTTCTCAATTCAACAACGTGCCCACCACATCCTAAAGATTTTCCGATGTCTTCAATCAAAGTTCTAATATATGTTCCTTTTGAACACGAAACCTCCAAGCTTAAAACTTCTTTCTCAAAACCTTTAAATTTTATTTCATGAATGATAACTGGCCTTGGATCTCTATCGACCTCAATGCCTTTTCTTGCGAGTTTGTAAAGAGGTGTTCCGTTCCTCTTAAGAGCAGAGTACATTGGAGGTATTTGGTTAATATTACCAACAAAATCCGGCAAAATATTTTTGATAGTTTGCTCATTGACTTCTTTTGTGGAGCCAAAATCAACCACTTCGCCATCCGAGTCTCCTGTATCGCTGATTTGGCCTAATTTCCCACGAACGAAGTAACGTTTATCGCCATTAAGTAGAAATTGCGCAACTTTAGTTGCCTGTCCTAAGCAGATTGGCAAGAGTCCACTTGCAAGGGGGTCAAGACTTCCAGTATGTCCAGCTTTGTTGGCATCAAACAAGCGCTTTATATCTTGTAGAGCAGAATTGGAGCTATAACCACTTGCTTTGTCAAGAAGCAAAACTCCGTTGATGTCTCTACCTTTTGGATTGCGTTTAGACATTATGTGTGGATTTAAATTTTACTTAAGAGGTCGTCCATTCTAGCTCCAGCATTTGGAGCCGTATCATAAATAAAGTTTAGTGAAGGAGTGTGTCTTAAATCTAAAATTTTTGATAAAGATACTCTAAAAAATCCACTAGCTTTATTAAGCAAAATTGCGACAGATTTTTGGGAAGATTCTTCGACTGAGAAAAAAACTTTTGCACTAGTCAAGTCACGTGTCACAATGACGTCGGTTATAACAACCTCCTGCAGCCTAGGGTCTTTCGTTTCTTTGGATAATAGCAGAACAAGTTCACGCTTAATAAGTTCGTTTACTCTTTCAGTTCTAAAACTTATTTGTTGTGCCATTTAGAGCCTCTCTCCTATAAGGTGCGAGCACGTTCTATGCGCTCAAATACTTCAATTTGATCTCCTGGCTGCACGTCTTTGTAGTTTAGGACTCCGATACCGCACTCAGTGCCAGACTTAACTTCTTTCACATCATCTTTAAAGCGTCTTAGAGATTCTAACTCGCCTTCATAAATTACAACACTGTCTCGCAACACTCGAATTGGACTATCTTTTCTTACGACCCCCTCTTCAACCATACAGCCTGCTATATCTCCAAACTTAGGCGATCTAAATACATCTTTAACGCCCGCAATTCCAATAATATTTTCGCTTAATTCTGGACTTAATAAGCCGCCCATAATCGCCTTAATATCATCAATTAAATTATAAATAATGCTGTAGTACTCTATCTTAACGCCCTCAGTATCCGCAGCCTTCTTAGCGACAGCGTCTGCCCTAACATTAAAACCAAGAACAACGGCTTCTGCGGCGCTAGCCAAAGAAATGTCAGTATTGTTAATCGCTCCAACGCCTGAAGACACAACCTTAACTTTAACTTCGTCAGTTGAAAGCTCTTCTAAGGCCTCAACTAGAGCCTGTGCTGAGCCGCGTACATCCGATTTAATGACCACATTAACTGTAGAGATCTCGCCCTCTTCCATGGTGGCAAAGAAGTTGTCCATCTTTTCAGCTTGCTGCTTTTGAAGCTTGGCTTCTCTATCTTTTGATTTTCTAAAGTCTGCTACCTCTCTTGCCTTTCGCTCATTTTCAACAACAAGAACCTCAGCGCCAGAATCTGGAACGCCAGAAAGACCTAAAATTTCTACAGGTGTCGATGGTCCAGCTTTATTAATTGGCTTACCATTATCATCAATAATTTGCTTAACCTTGCCATACTCCTGGCCTGCAATAACAATGTCACCTTTCTTAAGTGTTCCTGACTGAACAAGTATAGTCGTGACTTTCCCGCGTCCTTTATCTAGTCGAGCTTCAAGAACTACGCCACTAGCTGGCTTATCAACTACAGCCTTAATTTCTGACATTTCAGCGGTTAGCGTTATGCTTTCTAAAAGCGCATCAATACCTTCTCCTGTATGGGCTGAAACTCCAACCATTAAAACATCGCCGCCCCATTCATCTGAAATAACGTCGTGTGTTGAAAGCACCTGCTTCACTTTATCAAGCTCTGCGCCCTCTTTATCCATCTTGTTAATGGCTACGATAATAGGCACATTTGAAGCTTTAGCGTGCTTAATAGACTCAATAGTTTGAGGCATAACGCCGTCATCTGCAGCAACAACAAGGATTACAATATCTGTCGCCGATGCCCCGCGCAGTCGCATTTTTGAAAATGCGGCATGGCCTGGAGTATCAATAAAAGTAATAAAGCTTCCTTTTTGTTCAACTTGATATGCGCCAATATGCTGAGTAATTCCACCTGCCTCAGCAGAGGCTACTTTTGACTTTCTAATGTAGTCTAAAAGTGAAGTTTTTCCATGATCAACGTGGCCCATAATGGTTACAACAGGAGGTCTTGGAGTAGATTCTGAATCATCATAAGCCTCTTGAACCAAAGTATCTTCAACTGTCTCCTCGCTACTTGCTACAGGAGTATGTCCCATCTCCTCTACCACAAGCATCGCTGTATCTTGGTCGATTACATCATTAAGGGTAGCCATTACGCCCATCCCCATCATGACTTTTAATACTTCACCAGCTTTAGTAGTCATCTTAAGAGCCAACTCAGATATTTTAATTGTCTCTGGAATTAAAATTTCGTGCTTTACCGGTTCAACTGGCATATGAAAACCATGCTGAGCTTGTTCGTCCTGAGTTTTCTGTGAAATATGTGTTCTTTCTTTTTTCTTAAGTTTACGATTTGGATTGTGCCTAGCAACGTGAAGCTGCTTTCGATTTGAAGCAGGTGATGGGGTAGTTCTAAGTCGCTTAGGGCTCTTTTTTGCGTCATTAGATTTTTCTGCCTCTACCTTTTCTTTCTCTTTTTTAGCTAGCTCTTCCTTCTCGGTTAAATCTTTTTGTGTTTTTTGAGCCACCTGCTCTTCATTTTTAATTTTTTGCTGGCGAACCATGTCATTTCTCTTCGCATCATGCTGCTCATCTTTTTGCTCAGAAAGCCTACCAGCCTCTAAAGCCTCTTTGGCTTTTAATATTGCAGCATCATCGATTTGTTCGGTTGGAGCGATTTGAGGAACTTCGCGCTTCTTTTTAACCTGGATCTTAACGCCACCAGAAGAGGATGTATTTGCAGCGGGTTTTGTTGTTTTTCTGGAAACTGAGATGCTTGATTTAGTGCTAGAACGCTTGCTCAAACTTGACATTAGGATCTGTCTTTCATCTGCAGAGATATTCGATTCAGCTGTTTTTCCTGAAATGCCTGCTCCAGATAAGATCGATAAAACCTGATCAGGTGTTTTTTTCAGTAATTTTGATAAACTTTCTACAGTATGTGCCATATTTTTGCCTATATATTCTAGTTATTGTTACTTAAAAACACCTATATAAAATTAGTCAAACCAGCCTTCTTTTTCTCTGGCTGCCATGATAACAGCAGAAGCGGTATCATTCCCAACATCTTGAATTTCCAAAAGCTCAACAATTGATAGCTCAGCTACAGCATCAACCGTATTAATTTCAGCCTCAACAAGTGCAGTTGCTAATGAATCATCAACGCCCTCAATACTAAGCAAGATTTCTGTAGACTCAGCATCCGTTAATGCCTTAACTAACTGCGCATCCTGTGCTCTTTCTTGAAGCTCGCCCACCATATCAGAGTCAAATTCTTCAATTTTGGATAACGCATCCGATTCAGCTTCGGCTATTTCATCAAGATTTGTATACCCTTCATCAATCAAGACGGCTGCTACTTCTGCATCGACACCGAGCTTTTCAGCAAGCTTTTCGCCTGTTTTCTGTAGCTCTTTTGCCTGGATTTCATCTGCATCACTGATAGACATTACATTAAGCTTCCACCCAGTAAGTCTACTTGCCAGCTTAATATTTTGACCGCCCCTGCCAATAGCAAGTGCCAATTGATCTTCCTCAACTGCAATGTCCATAAAACCCTTCTCTTCATCAACTACAATTGAGCTAACTTCTGCAGGAGCCATCGCATTAATTACAAACTGCGCAGGATCTTCATCCCAAAGAATAATATCAACTCTCTCACCGTTTAATTCATTTGAGACTGCCTGAACGCGTGCACCTCTCATACCAATACATGAGCCTATAGGGTCTATGCGTTTATCTTTTGCCTTAACAGCAAGCTTCGAACGAAGACCGGGGTCTCTCGCTCCAGCCTTAATTTCTATTACGCCTTCACTGATTTCAGGAACTTCCATTGTAAACAGTTCGATCATCATATCGTTAACAGTTCGGCTCAGAAAAATTTGTGCGCCGCGCGGAGTAGACTTGACTTCTTTAATGTAAGCCCTTAAACGATCATTTTTTCTAATTGACTCATTCGGTATCAAATCGAACTTTGAAATCATGCCGTCAATGCCGCCCATATCTACAAACACATTCCCTCTATCAACTCTTTTGACTGTTACCATAACAACTTCACCAACACGCTGTGTGTAGTTATCAACAATAACTGTTCTTTCAGCTTCACGTACCTTTTGAATTATTACTTGTTTGGCAACCTGAGCTGCAATTCTTCCAAATTCTAGAGACTCCATTGGCTCTTCAACAAAGGCATCAATTTCGAGGCCGTTTGCATCTGCTTGGTAAATATGAAGTTCTGGATCAAACATCTCTCCATCATCGTCAACAAATTTTTCACCATCCTCAATGACTAACCATTGCCTAAAGGTATTAAACTCACCAGTATGTCTATCAACTTCAACGCGAACCTCAATATTATTTCGCTTCTTTGTTGCAACAGCCAACGCCTCTTCTAATGACTCTATAACATCATCTTTGGTTATATTCTTTTCGTTTGAGATTGCCTCAATCATTAAAAATAACTCTTTACCATCCATGCGCTTCTCCTAAAAATGAGCAACTAAATTTGCTTTTTCGATTAAATCTATTTCCAAAGTAACAGGGCCAAGCTCTGTTACTAATTCTAGTGAATTACTAGCTTCGCTAACGCTACCAATAGCGCCAGTAAAGTTTCTTCTTCCATCAATTGGCCTGAATGTTCTCAAACGAACATCATGGCCCAAAAAACGTTGGTAATGCGCAATATTAAACAGAGGTCTCTCGATACCGGGCGACGATACCTCAAGATTGTACTGCCCACTTATTGGGTCCTCAACATCCATTATTGCACTTACTTGGCGAGAAACAATCTCACAATCATCCACCCCAATTCCTTCTTCTGAATCGATATAAAGCCTCAAGATAGAGTGTTTTCCGCTTGCAACGTATTCAACGCCCACCAGCTCATAACCCAAATCATTGATACTTGGATTAATTAACGAAACTACTTTATCAGATATCTTAGCCACAAAAAATTCCTAATAAAAACCCCCAAAAGAGGGGGTCTAAATTGGTAGCGGGGATAGGATTTGAACCTATGACCTTCGGGTTATGAGCCCGACGAGCTACCATACTGCTC
>Ga0209709_10002924_pt1 | contig 14480 bp, 16 predicted proteins | sample ArcticOcean_MG_C_2_FD_187435 | JGI IMG/M metagenome (GOLD analysis project Ga0209709, IMG submission 187435) | Marine microbial communities from western Arctic Ocean - ArcticOcean_MG_CB4_136 (SPAdes) (version 2) | ecosystem: Environmental > Aquatic > Marine > Oceanic | place: Arctic Ocean... | reverse complement strand
AAAAATATTCCTTTATTTGATGGAACTCATATTTTTAAGGCAAATCCAATTATAATTGAAAAATTAAAAGAAAAAAAAAAATTACTATCAAATGGTGAATTAACGCATTCTTATCCACATTCATGGAGATCAAAAGCTCCACTTGTTCATAGAGCAACTCCTCAGTGGTTTATTTCAATGGAAAGTCATGGTCTGAGAAAAAAAGCATTAAAAGCACTTGATGACACTACATTTTACCCGGATAAGGGTAGAGAAAGAATAAAAGCAATGATTGAAACAAGACCTGACTGGTGTGTTTCAAGACAAAGAGTTTGGGGAGTGCCATTACCAATTTTTGTTCATAAAACCACAAAAGAAATTTTAGTCGACGATGAAGTAAATGAAAATATTGCAAATATTTACGAAAAAGAAGGTTCTGATTGTTGGTTTTCTGATGATCCACAAAGATTTTTAGGAGATAAATACAAAGCAGAAGATTATGATAAAACAAGTGATATAGTTGAAGTTTGGTTTGATAGTGGCTGTACACATTCATTTGTTTTGGAGAAGAGAAAAGATCTTCAATGGCCAGCATCAATGTATTTAGAAGGTTCAGATCAACATAGGGGTTGGTTTCACTCATCATTATTAGAGTCTTGTGGAACAAGAGGCAGGGCTCCTTATGAGTCAATTCTATCACATGGCTTTGTAGTGGATGGTAAGGGTCTTAAAATGTCAAAATCAGTAGGAAACGTAATTGCACCTGAGGATATTTTAAAAAAATATGGAGCTGATATTTTAAGAATATGGGTAGCATCATCAAATTATGAAGAAGATTTGAGAATTGATTATTCAATTTTAGAACAACATGCAGATTCTTATAGAAAAATTAGAAATACTTTTAGATACTTATTAGGTAATTTAAACGATGAGTTTCAAATAATTGATACTGAAAAGCTAGAATTGAATAAACTACCAGAACTAGAGCAATACATGCTTCATAAAATTTATGATTTAAATGAAAATTATAAGAACTATTTTAAATCATATGATTTTCATAATCTTTACAAAGAACTTCTAAATTTTTGCACGGTAGATTTGTCGGCATTTTATTTTGATATTAGAAAAGATGCATTGTACTGCGATTCAAAAAACTCAGAAAAAAGAAAAAGCTGTATTATTGTACTAAATATTATTTTAGAATCATTGCTTAAATGGTTTGCCCCTATACTTTCATTTACGACAGAGGAAATTTTTATACTAACAAACAAAAATAAAAAAAGTATTCATTTAGAAAAGTTTATTAAGTTTTCTAAAACATTCGAAAATAAAAAATTAAATGAAAAGTGGTTAGAACTAAAAAAAATTAGAGATATTTGTAATATTAGCATTGAAGCTAAAAGAGCAAGCAAAGAAATTGGATCAAGCCTTGAAGCAAATTTAACAATTTGTTTAAATGAAAAATTATTCAAAATTACGGAAAATACAAACTTTGCAGAATTATGCATTACATCTAATGCAAAAATTGAAAAAAAAGAAACAAATGAGGTGACAACTGTAACAACAAAGGCTGAAGGAGAAAAGTGCCCAGTATGTTGGAAAATTAATAAAAATGGATGTGAGAGACATCCCATATAGATAAAATAAGAATGTTTAAAATAAATTTTAAGAAGGTATTGTTTAATAGTATTGTTATTTTGGTTATTTTTTTATCTGATAGAATTTCTAAGATTTATATTCTCAAAATAGCTGAGTTAGAGAGTGTAGTTAATATTTATTTAACCCCTTACTTAAATATTTATTTAATTTGGAATAAGGGAATAGCATTTGGACTGTTCTCATTTAATGAAAATTTTATTTATCAATCTATAAGTTTAATCATTTTTATAATTTGCATAGTGATCATTATTATGATTATAAAATCAGATGGACTAAAAAAGTATTCATTAATTTCAGTTTTAGGAGGTGCTCTAGGAAATTTTTTTGATAGAGTATATTACTCAGCTGTGCCTGATTTTATTGATCTTCATATAGCCAGTTTTCATTGGTTTATTTTTAATGTAGCAGACATGTTTATTACAATAGGTGTAATATGCCTTATTTTAGATGAAGTATTTAATTATAAAAAGAATAATGAAATTAGATAAAAATTTAATAATTATCCTGGCATTTTCAATTTTTATAACTGGCTGTAGCTCTATTAAAGAAAATTTGAGTGGAATAAATGAAACAAATTACGATGAGTTTTTCGTTAGAAGCAAAGATCCGTTAATTTTACCACCCAACTTTGATGATTTGCCAGAACCACAAGAAGAAAGTATTAATAATAAAGATGAAGGTGCTAACGTAGATCTTTCAAGTATTTTAAAATCATCCAAAAACGAAAAAAAAATTACTGCAACAAAAAAAGGATCATTAGAAAGATCAATTTCAAAAATATTGAATAGCAATTAATGTTATCTAAAAATATTAATTTCAAAAGTTTTAATAAAAAATTTAATAATAAAAAATTAAAGAAATATTTAAAAGAAATTTTAGGTGAAAATAATGAGGTATTAAAATCTCTCACTCCAACTTACAAGTATCAGTATAATAACTATCTAATAAAAAAATTCAAAAAAGAAAAAACTTTTAGTGTAATTGGCATGGGTGGCTCTATAATTGGAACACAGGCAATTCATGATTTTTTGAAACATAAAATTAAAAAAAAAATTAACTTCTATGACAATCTAGAACCAAATTTAAAGATTAATAAAAAAACTACAAATATAATAGTATCAAAATCAGGTAATACACTTGAAACTATAAGCAATGTTAATATTTTGATAAAAAAAAAGGAAAAGAATATTTTCATAACGGAGTCCAAAGATAGCTACCTAAGATCACTAGCATTAAAGCTTAAAGCAGAAATCATAAATCATAATAATTTTATAGGTGGAAGATATTCAGTAATGTCAGAAGTTGGTATGTTGCCTGCAGAATTAATGGGCTTGAATGCAAGTAAATTTAAACAACTAAATAATTTAATCAAAAATAAAAATTTTATTAATTTGTTAGTTTCGAACGTTACGAGCACAATATTTTTTATTAAAAATAAAAAATTTAATTCAATAATATTAAATTATGATAATTCTTCAGAGAATCTATTTAGATGGTATCAACAGTTAATAGCCGAAAGTTTAGGAAAAAAGGGTAAGGGAATTTTACCAATTATTTCATCAATGCCCAAAGATAACCATAGCGTTATGCAACTTTATTTAGATGGCCCTAAAAATAATTTTTTTACTTTTTTTCATGTAAAAAATAAAAATACTTATAAAATCAACAATAGTAAAATACTCAAATCACATAGTTATTTAAAAAATAAGACTTTAGAGAAAATAAAATTTTCCCAAAAAATCGCTACTGAAAATATATTTATAAAAAAAAATATACCCTTTAGAAGTTTTGAGGTTGTTAGTAAAGATGAGCAGTCGCTTGGTGAGCTTTTTTGTTTTTTTATTTTAGAAACTATACTGCTTGGTAGAGCGTTAAAAGTTAATCCATATGATCAGCCTTCTGTTGAATTAATAAAAGCAGAAACTAGAAAAATTTTAGTCTAAAAAAATTTCCCAAACATAATTTTAGAAATACCATAGCTTTTTTCCTCTATTATATTCAATAATTTGTGAAATTCGTCATTTTCATTTTTATGTCTATGAATAATTATTATGCCTTCTTCATTTAGAATCTTTGCTTCAGATATTTTTTTTAATAGTTCATATAAAGATTTTTCTTTATAAGGCGGATCTATAAATATTATATCAAATTTATTTTTAAATGTATTAAAATCTAATTGATTAAATATATCTTTTTCAATTATTCTAGATTTCTCAAAATAATTAAGACTTATAATATTTTTTTTTAAAATTGGTAACACACCTTTATAATTTTCGATAAAAGTTACAGATGAGGCATCTCGAGATAAACATTCCAAACCAAATGACCCAACACCAGAAAATAAATCTAAGATATGGGATAATTTTATTTTCATATCAAATTTATTTGAATGTAAAATTATATTAAACAAAGCTTCTTTAGTTAAATCTTTAAGTGGTCTAGTAGATTTGTCATTTGGCTCAAGAATCTTTTTACCCTTGAAATTTCCAGATATTATTCTCATTCATCAATTACCTTGTAACCAATATCTTTACGAAAAAAACCTTTATCCCATTTTAATAAACGTATTGTTTGGAAAATTTTATTCCTACATTCCTTAAAGTTATCAGATAAAGAAACAAAACTTAAAACTCTACCGCCCACTGCAAAAACTTCATTTTTAATTAATTTAGTTCCTGCATGGTAACAATATTCATCTTTATTTAAATTTATTTTATTTATATTTGCAATTGGTATATTTTTTTCAAACTCGTCAGGATATCCCTTTGAACACAAGACTACACATAAGCTTTTTTTATCGTGCCAATTAATTTGTGTTTCATTTAATATTCCATTGCAACATGACATAAATATATCAAACAAATCAGTGTTGAGCATAGGTAGAATAGTTTGGCATTCCGGATCACCCATTCTAACGTTGTATTCAATTAAATAGGGCTCATTATCAACAATCATGAGACCAACATATAAAAAACCCATGTATGTTGTGCCAAGGTCTGCAAGACCTTTTATTGTAGGTAAGATTATTTTATTTAATATTTTTTGTTCCAATTTATTATTAATTAATCTAGATGGGGAATAAGCACCCATGCCACCAGTATTTTTTCCAAGATCACCTTCAAGAACTCTTTTATGATCTTGTGCTGTCCCAAAGTTTTTTATTGTTTTGCCATCACTTATGATAAAATAACTCATTTCTTCACCAACAAGAAATTCTTCTATTAGTAAATTTCTTGCTAACCCAAATTTTCCCTCAAATATTTCATTTATTCCATCTTTTGCATCATTCTTGTTTTTACATATATAAACACCTTTACCAGAGGCTAAGCCATCCGCTTTTATAACGAGTGGATAGTTGGAATTTTCTGTAAAATGAAATGCCGATTCTTTATCTTTAAAAACACCAAATTCAGCAGTTGGAATTTTATACTTCTTACAAAGATTTTTTGTAAAAATTTTAGAGCCTTCAAGTTGAGCGGCCATTTGGTTTGGGCCAAATACTTTAATCTTACTCTTTTGTAAAAAGTCAACAATCCCATTAACAAGGGGCTTTTCCGGTCCAATTATTATCAAACCTATTTTTTCTGATAGAATAAATTCTTTAAGGGCATTAAAATTTTCTAGATCAATTGTAATATTTTTTGCTATTTTGGCTGTGCCTGCATTTCCAGGAAAGCAATAGATTTCCTTAATTTTATCAGATTTTTTTAAAGAATGGCATATGGCATGCTCACGGCCTCCACTTCCTATTATTCCAACTTTCATATACTAATATATAAACTAAAAATGAATAAAAAATTAGCCAAAATAAAATATTTAGCAAATAATTTTCAAGTTATTGAAAATGGAGATCACGTATTGTGTGCCATTTCGGGCAAACCAATTAGATTAGAAGAGCTAAATTATTGGAACGTTGACCTGCAAGAGGCTTACTATTCATATAAAGAAGCTTTTTTAAAAAGAGAAATCTTAAATAAAAAATAAATTTACTTCCACCTATTGTGAGTCCATATCCATTGATCAGGATTCTTTAAGATCATTTTTTCAATAACATGATTTAAATCAAGAGTTATATCCTCAATAGTGCTCACACTTGAATATTCAAGAGGTTTATTTATTGTTAATTTAAAATTAATCTTATTAATTCTTTCCACATAAATTGGAACAATTTTACAATTAAATTTTTTTACAAATTGTGCTGGTATTGTTGTTGTATAAGCTTCTTGCTTAAAGAAATTTGACTTGATGCCTTGTGATACTCTTTGATCAATCATTAGAGCAATAGAGTGTTTATTTTTGAAAAATGAGAGTAATTGCTTAGTTCCAGCCATACCTTTTTTAATTTGATTTTTACAAATATATTTTTTTCTAATTTTTTCCATTATTAAATTTAAAAATTTATTATTTAATGGTCTATAAACCACAGCCAAATCAACACCTGATTTTTCAATATGCATGGCCATTAGCTCAAAATTGTTAAAATGTCCGGAAATAAATATTACTGGTTTACCTTCTTCTTTAATTTCATCTAAAATATTTTGACCAACAATTTCCAATCTATCTTCAAACTTGGATTGTCTAAAGTTTTTTAAAAAAACATATTCTGATAAAATACGTCCATAATTACCCCACATAGTCATACTGATTTTGTTTAAACCTTCATGATCTATTGTTGGAAATGCCATAAGAATATTTTTTTTTATTATTTTCTTTGATCTAAAAAATGGACCAAAGATTTTTAAAAGCCAACATGAAAAATTTGATGCAAGATTCAAACCTAAAATTTTAAAAATTATAAAAAGGAAAAAAATTATAAAAAATTGAAAAAAATATTTTATAGAGTTCATATTTTTGATTTAATAAAAGTAATTAATTCGTCTTCATTTTTTATAACAAGATCAATTCCTAAAAAATTAATTTTATTTAAACTTTCTCGAGCAATTTTTACATAATCTTTTTCAGTAGTTATAATCGTAGCTTTCAAATCAATTGCTAATAATTTTATCTTTTCTATATCCTTTTTTTTGTACTGATAATGGTCAGGAAATATTATTTCTTTAATTATTTTAAAATTATATTTTAACAAAGTTTTTTTAAAACTATTAGGACTGCCAATTCCAGAAAATATTAAATAGTTGTCTTCAATATTAAATTTGTGGATATTAATTGGTTTATAGTATGTTTCAAAAATTTTCATATTGGCACTAATTTTCTTTATAGATTTTTTAATTTCTGAATTATCTTCTTCATTGCCATTTAAAAATATTGCATCATATTTGTAAATATTTTTGAGTTTTTCTCTAAGTGGCCCCGAAGGTATTAAAAAGCCATTACCGATCCAATTAATATTATTAAAACAAACAAAACTCAAATCATAGTTGAAATAGGCATCTTGTAATCCATCATCAAAGATTGCTATATCAATATTATCGTCTAAAGCATTTTTGAGAGCGTCAACTCTCTTTTTTTTACAGTACAAGTTGGACTTACGTTCAAGCAATTTTTGCTCATCAATTTGATTACTATAAAACTTTTTAATAGTAGCTGTTTTAAAATTTAATTTTTTTAAAATTTCATTTAATTTAATCGTGAGTGGTGTTTTGGCTGTGCCACCCACGTAAATATTACCCACACAAATAGTTTTGATATTCTTATATTTTAAATTTTTTTTTAAACTTAAAAAAAAGTTATTGATAATTAGCGGTAATGTGAATGGTAATAAAAAATATGATACATAATTTGGTTTCTTAAAGTCCCAAAATTTAGGTTTATTTACTTTCATTTTTAAATAAATTTTTTTAGTTCAATCAATGTATTCCTAAGAATTTTTTCTCCTATTATTGTGATCTTATTACCAATATTTTTTGATCTTATATCTTTTTTTAATAATTCTTTAATTTTCTTTATTAGTTGACTTTGATTATTCACTTTAAAGGAAATTTTATTTTCACCTAGAAGTTTATAAATTTCATAAAAGTTTGATACCTTGGGGCCATGGAGTATATTACAATTGTATCTTGCGGGCTCCAGTGGGTTTTGTCCACCTTGAACAGTTAAAGATTTACCAAGAAAAACCACTTTGCAGATTTTAAAAAATGTTTTTGATTCCCCGTATGTATCAACAATATAAATTTGAGTATTTTTTGGTATTTTTTTACCGTTACTGTGAACATGCATCTTTAAACCTAATTGTGAAAATATATTAATAATTTTTTGAGTTCTTTGAATATTTCTTGGAATTATAATCGTAACTAAATTTCTTAATTTTTTTTGAAGATTTAGATGAACATTGGCAGCAATAACTTCTTCACCCTCATGTGTGCTTGCAGCACACCAATATTTTTTATTATCTAAAAATTTTTTCAAGCTCAAATTAATAGATTTATTTGAGTCAAAAATGCTTTCTGAAAATTTTAAATTACCAATTTTTTTTATGTTTTTTATCTGAAAATATTTTAAATATTTTTTAGTTTCTTCATTTTGTGGATAAGTATAATTAAAACCTTTAAATAAATTTTTAGAAAATGAACCTAATAGGCACCATCTTTTGAAAGATTTTTTAGTTATTCTAGCGTTAAGCAAGATATGATTAATAGAATTTTTTTTTAAATTAGTAAGCATATTTGGCCAAATTTCAGAGTCTATAAAAATTGCCAAATTTGGTTTCCAATATTTTAAAAATTTTTTGCTTAGATAATTTGTATCAACAGGAAAAAATTGATGAACTGTTTTTATTAACTTAAATTTATTAAATATTTTGGATGAACTCAAGGTTGAGGTGGTAACCAAAATTTGTTTTATATTTTTATTTTTTTCTAATTTTTCAATAAGAGGAATAACACTCATTAGTTCACCAACGCTTGCGCCATGAAACCATACTAAATTTCCTTTTTTTCTTTTCTTTGAAAAAAATGTAAATTTTTCTTTATATCTTATGGGATCCTCTTTTTTTTTGATTAGTCGAATTAAGATTATTAACGGTGAGAAGATTACAGCTAAATTCATTAACAATCTGTAAACTGAAATCATTAATCCTTCTTTAATTGTTTTTCATAAAAATTTTTATATGATTCAGAGTTTGTGAGAAGATTTTCATGTGTTCCGCTTGTTATAATTTCACCCTCCTTGACAACATAAATCATGTTTGCGTTAAGAATTGTTGAAAGTCGATGAGCAATGACAACTGTTGTTTTATTTTTTGTCAATAAAGTTATAGCATTTTGTATTTTTTCCTCAGTATCTGAATCCAAAGAAGAGGTTGCTTCATCCAAAAGTATAATAGAGCTTTTTTTAAGCATGGCTCTGGCAATTGATAATCTTTGTTTTTCACCACCTGATAACCTCACACCATTTTCTCCAATAATAGTTTCATAACCATTTGGTAATTTTTGTATAAATTCATCAGCATGAGAATTTTTTGCTGCTAGCATAATTTCCTCATTAGACGCATCAACCTTTGCGTATGCGATATTACTTTTAACAGTATCGTCAAATAAAGTTGTTTCTTGGCTAACTAACGAAATATTTTTTCTCAATGAGTAAATATTAACGTCGTGTATTGATTGGTTATCTATAGATATATTTCCTGAATTAGGGTCATAAAATCTTGGTATTAAATTTAGTATTGTTGATTTACCCGCACCACTCAAGCCAACTAAGGCAGTCATTTTTCCACCTTTTATAATTAAATTTGCAGATTTTAGAACTTTTTTTTCTGTATCTCCGTATTTGAAGTTAACGTCTTTAAAAACAATGTTCCCTTCTTTAATAATTATATCTGAAAAATTTTGATCATCCTTAACTTCATTAACAAGATCAATGATTGGCAAAACTCTTCTTGCAGCTGTAACTCCTTGGTTGATTGCAATATTAAGGCCAGCAAGTGACCTAACTGGTTGATAAGCTAGCATCATTGCCACTAAAAAAGAAAAAAAATTATTAACCTCTAACTCTCCATTCTCTATTAAAATCCCTGAATAAAAAAGAAGTGCAGCTATCATTATTCCAGTCAGAATTTCCATAATTGGTGAGTTTCGATTAAAGACAACTGTCATTTTAACAATCTTATCTTTTAGTGCATCAATATCTTTAGTGGATCTCACATTTTCAAAATCTTCTCTTTGAAAAATCTTTATCAGTTTGTGATTTTTAAAAACCTCAATCAGCCTGGTAGTAAATAAACTTGATTTATCCATTGTTTGCACAGATGCTTTATTCATTCTCTTTCCTAAAGATCTAGCCATTATCGATGCTAGTGGAATCATTATTATCGCTATCATTGATAGTTTCCAATTTTGGTAAAACATTACTGAAAGCAAACCAATTAAACTCAAACTATCTTTAAACACATTAAGAAGAGCAGTACTAATTAAGTTAACTAGCATATTTACATCCATAGTAAGATTCGAAATAAACCTTCCAGTATGTGCTCCGTCAATAAATTTTGTATCAGATGAAATTAGTGATTTAAGCATGTCTTTTTGTACATCAGCTCTAAGTTCTTGTGAAACATTAATCATTAACACTTTCGCTATGTATAGAGATATTCCCTTTGTGGCAAAAGTAAAAATGATTAATGCCGGAATTAAATATTTTAAAGTTCTATCTTTTTCTATAAAAATTTTTTCAATCGCAGGATCTAATAAATAGGCAATAGCAGATGTGCTAGCAGCAACAAAAATAGCAAAAATAATAGCTATAATTATCTTCTTTAGATGTTTAATAGTATAATCTTTGTATAATCTTTTAATAATAGAAACATTACTAATCATTAAAATATTTTCCCTACTAAAATACTGGTAAAAATTAAAAATCCTAAAAAATTATTTTTTTTAAATATTTCCAGGCAATTCACTGGGTCCTTAATTTTTAGATTTTTTATTTGAAAAAAAAACATATGAAACGTTGGAAGCAATAAAAAAATAAAATATAAATGTTTAAATCCCATAAAAATACCAACTATTATTAGTGTTATTATAAAGATTAAATAACACAATATTAAAAATAATTCTGGGTTTTTTTTAAACTTTATTGAGGTTGATTTTACTCCTATTATTTCATCATCTTTGATATCTTGATATCCATATATTGTGTCGAAACCTAGTGTCCAAAATATGGCTCCTAGATAAAGAATAATAGGCACTATGCTTATTTCTCCAACTACTGATGTCCAACCTAAAATTAAACCATAGTTAAATGTTATACCTAAAAATAACTGAGGCCAGTGTGTAAATCTTTTCATTAAAGGATAGGTAAAGGCTAAAGGCATAGAACCAAGGGCTAGAATAATTGTTAAGTTGTTGAAATTAACTAAAATTAAAAATGCAAAGGAACATAGAATAATTGTATAAAAAATTCCTAAATTTACAGAAACCTCCCCAGATGCTATGGGTCTATTTTTTGTTCTTTCTACTTTTTTATCAAATTCTTTGTCATAGACATCATTTACTATGCAGCCGGCAGAACGCATTAAAACTGATCCTAAAAAAAATAAAACTAAGTAGATAAAATAATTATTAATATTATTTGAAAAATCATATGCAAGAGTTAATCCCCATGCACATGGCCAAAATAAAAGCATAAAACCAATTGGCTTTTTTAACCTTGTTAATTCAACAAAAAGATTTAATTGTTTCATAATAATTTACTTGTAAATAACAAAGGCTAGTTTCATAATCAAATTGATTCGTATGAATATAGATTACACAGTTACAGCACTAATGTTTCCAGCAATACCCTTACTTATGAACATCTATAGCAATAGATTTCATTCATTAAGTAAGCTTATTAGACAACTTCATGATGAACATGTGTATGAAAATCACATTCCACCAGAGTGGAAAAAGCAATTTATTAATTTAAATGGAAGAATAGTTTTATTAAAATGGACAATTATGTTTGCTGCATTTGGTCTTCTCTTTAACTTGCTAACTGTTTTTGCTCTTTATTTAAATGAAATTTTTGTGGCTAGAATAATTTTTGGATCTTGCTGCCTATCTATGATGATATCAATTGTTGTTTTTTTAAGAGAAATCCAAGTATCCACAAATGCCCTTAAATGGCATATGTCTGACATGGATGTTGATTTAGATTAATCAGGAATAATTACAGAAGGTCCAGTTAACAATCTTGCTTCTAATTCTTTATGAGCCTTCTTTGCATCACTAAGGGAATATTTTTTAAAAACTTCAACTTTAAATTTTCCAGATAAGACAGCATCAAAAACTTTTTTAGCCGATTCAACCAATTCTTCTCTTGTCATTGTATAGTGAGCAATTGATGGACGAGTAAAAAATAAACCTTTTGCATTAATATGTTTTTTAACATCTATAGTATCAACATAACCTGATGCGTTACCAAAAGCGACCATCATGCCTCTGACTTTTAATGTTTCAATTGATCCATCAAATGTTTTTATACCAACCCCATCATAGACAACGTCAACTCCATTTTTACCCACAATTTTTTCTACTTCTTCAACAAAGTTCGTATCCGTATAATTTATTACATGGTGACAACCATTTTTTTTAGCAACAGCTTCTTTTTCCTTAGATCCGACTGTTCCAATAACTTCAGCTCCTAATGCATTAGCCCACTGACATAAAATTTGACCAACACCACCAGCTGCTGCATGGTATAAAACTTTATCGTCTTTTTTAACTGAGTAAGCTCTGTGTAATAAATATTCAGCAGTAATTCCTTTAAGCATAATACAAGATGCAATTTCATCTGAAATTCCGTCTGGAACTAAAACTAATTTTTCTTGAGGAAATAATTGTTTTTCAGAATAACTACCAATTGGCATTGAAGAGTGAGCGACTCTGTCACCAACTTTAAATAAATCGACATCAGAACCTATTTCTTCAATTATCCCACATGCTTCCAAACCAATTCCACTTGGAAGAGGAATAGGGTACAAACCTGTTCGGTGATAAACATCAATATAGTTGAGACCAATTGATAAATTTTTTATAAGAACTTCTTTTGGACCTGGTTTGCCAATTTCAATATCTTTAACTTCTAATACGTCAGGACCACCAAATTTTTCTATTTTAATTGTTTTCATTATTTGACAAATGTACCGTTATGATAATCTTGCACTGCTTGCAAGATTTCAGCTTTAGTATTCATTACAAATGGACCACCTCTAGCAATAGGTTCACCAATCGGTTTGCCAGATATTACTAAAAACTTAGCCTTTGTTAAGCTGGATACTTTTAACCTTTCACCTCTGGACAAAATAATTAAAGTGGAATTTTTAGCTTGTTCATGATCTTGGTCCCCAACCTTAATTTCTCCATCAATTAAATAAATTAAAGAATTATGAGTTGAAGGCAGATCAAAATTAAACTCTTTACCTTCTTCAATCTCTACATCAAAGTAGACTGGCTCAACGTTATGGCCTTTAACTGGTCCTTCAGAATCACCAAATTTTCCTGCAATTACCTTAATTGTTTTATCATCATCCTTATGAGTGCTCATTTTATCTGCATCAATATAAATATATTCAGGTTTATTCATTTTTAATTTTGCCGGCATATTTACCCACAATTGAAACCCATGAAGTTTACCTTCTGTCATTGCAGGCATTTCAGAATGAATTATTCCTCCACCAGTTTTCATCCACTGAACATCTCCTGAAGACATTCTACCTTTAGCTCCAGTACTATCCTCATGTTCAAACTCACCACTTAACATATAAGTTACTGTCTCGATTCCTCTGTGAGGGTGAGGAGGAAAGCCTCCAATATAGTCATCTTTATTTTCTGAGCCAAACTCATCCAACATTAAAAAAGGATCATGATAATCAATAAGATGAGTGCCAATACTTCTTTTTAATTTAACTCCAGCACCATCTGATGCTACAACTGGTTCTATTATTTTTTCTACTTCGATTTGACGCATATTTATGTCCGATTACCTTTAATCAAGAAATAAATTCCACCAATTAAAAGAAATATTTGTTCACTAGTAAATAGTTTTGTTGTGATGAACCAGTCTGAGTGTGCAATAGCAAATATGTTAATCATCATAATAACAATCATTAATCCAGCTAATCTTGTTAGCAAGTTTCCAACAGGATTTTTAATAAAGCCACTAATAATTAATATTAACCCTGCTGATAATTCTGACAATGCAACTAAAGATGCCAGTGCAGGCGATAAGTTAAAATATTCAATTAATCCTTGAGGAGGTAAGGGAAATTTACCTAAACCATGAATTATAAAAGCTATTCCTATTCCAAATCTAAAAATTAAAGAGGCTAATGCATCTACATTTGAAAAAAAATTATTAATCTTATTATTTAAATTCTGCATTCTATCCTTTATTTTTTATTATGTGATCCATCACAAAATGGCTGATTGTTAGTTTGTTTACAAGCACAAAAAAACATTTTTTTAGTTTCTTCAGCCTTGTATGCTAGTGGCGTAAACTCTGTTCCTTTGTGTGAGCCATCACAAAAAGGTTGTTTTGCACTTTTTCCACACGAACACCAATAATATGATTTATCTTTTACAACTTCAACAGTGATTGCACTTTCGCCTGCTCTTTCTCCTTTATTCATATTTATCCTTTCAATTTATTTGACTTGTACATAGTGCTTTGTTATCAATAAAGCAATAACGCATAATAATCATACTAGTATATAAAAACATACCATGAAAAGTTTAATAGATTGTCCAGCAGAAAGAGCAGTTTACTTTCTTGGAGGTAAATGGAAAATTAGAATTTTGTTTAGTTTACTCCAAAGCAAAAAAATTAGATTTGGTGAACTTAAAAAAGGATTGAAAACAATCACACAACAAATGCTATCCAAACAGCTTAAGGAGTTAGAAGCAGAT
>Ga0209709_10002921_pt1 | contig 14491 bp, 10 predicted proteins | sample ArcticOcean_MG_C_2_FD_187435 | JGI IMG/M metagenome (GOLD analysis project Ga0209709, IMG submission 187435) | Marine microbial communities from western Arctic Ocean - ArcticOcean_MG_CB4_136 (SPAdes) (version 2) | ecosystem: Environmental > Aquatic > Marine > Oceanic | place: Arctic Ocean... | reverse complement strand
ATAGTTTAATTCCTTGGTGAGTTGAATTATTGTTTCTAATGTGGGATGCATCTCTAAAACAAATTGAAAAATTTTAACCGTAATTTATCGAATCTAATTAGGTTATCAACAAAAAAAACAGAGTTTATTAATTTTGAATAATTAAAATATTTATGGTGTGAGCAGCAGTTCATTCAATAACCAATCGTAAATTTGTTCAATGAAAAGATCCATTGGAATCACTAAATAGGTCAAGGTCATTTCCCAAAAAAATAAAAAATCATTGAATCTAAAAGGTCGGATACAAAATATTGATATATTCCAAATCATTCGAGATTTGGCGGGAAAACATAATATAGAGACTTATGTTATCGGTGGCTTTGTTCGAGACCTAATCATCGAGCGAAATAGTAAGCAAGATATTGATATTGTGTGCTTAGGTAGCGGAATTCATTTGGCACAAATATTAAAAAAGTATCTTGGAGACAGCGCATCTTTGGCGATTTACAAGCAGTTCGGAACCGCATGTGTGAAATATCAAAAATTCGAAATAGAATTTGTCGGGGCTCGAAAAGAATCTTATAGATCAGAATCTCGAAAGCCAACAGTGGAAGAGGGGACTTTAGAAGAAGATCAAAATCGACGTGATTTCACAATCAATGCCTTAGCCATAAGCCTCAATGAAAAAGATTTTGGTGAACTCACAGATCCTTTTGATGGAATAATTGATGCAAAGAAAAAAAGTATAAAAACTCCATTAGATCCCGAGGAAACCTTCTCAGATGACCCTTTGAGAATGCTTCGTGCCATTCGATTCGCAGCCCAATTAAATTTTGATATTGAATCGGATACTTTTTTGGCCATTCAAAAAATGAATTCAAGAATAAGTATCATCTCGCAAGAGCGTATAACCACGGAATTGAATAAAATTATTTTATCTGAAAAGCCTGCGTATGGTTTTAATTTGTTGTTTCAGTCGGGCCTTTTAAAAATCATCTTCCCAGAGTTACAAAAATTACATGGGGTTCAAATCAGAGAGGGTAAATCTCACAAGGACAATTTTTTTCATACTCTGCAAGTATTGGATAATATATCGAAAGCTACGGATGATTTATGGTTGAGGTGGGCGGCTATTTTACATGACATCGCTAAACCCGACACTAAAAGATTTAATAAAAAGGTAGGATGGACCTTTCATGGGCATGAAGACAAAGGTGCTCAATGGGTGCCTAGTATTTTTAAAAGAATGAAACTTCCCTTAAATGAGCATATGAAATTGGTTCAAAAATTGGTTCGCCTCCATCTCAGACCGATTGCATTGATAAGTAAAAATGTGACCGATGCTGCGATCCGACGCTTGATGTATGAAGCGGGTGATGAGATTGATGATTTGCTCATGTTGTGTAAAGCTGATATTACCTCTAAAAACAACAACAGAGTGCAACAATACTTAATGAATTTTAAACATGTGGAAGATAAAATTCAAAAAGTAGAATCAAAAGATTCTCTTCGTAACTTTAAAAATCCGATCACAGGAGAAAAAATCATGGAAATATTTGATTTGGAGCCCTCTAGAATAGTGGGAGAGTTGAAAGAGATGGTTAAAGAAGCCATTATTGAAAATAAAATACCCAATCAATACGATGCCGCCTTAGAATATATAAAAAAGGAAGGTAAAAGTCAGGGCATTGTCTTTAAACAGAAATAATTTTTATCTTAAAATAATTAAAAATATCCCCATTTGATAAATATAAGCACTTTTTGAGATGAAAAAAAGCATTGGTAGAAAATCGGCAAAAAGATTAGTTTTGATATATTATACTAAAGTTGATGATTATAAATAATCATTGAATTTTTAATAAAAAAGCTTATTTTTTGTTACAATAAAATACCCTGTGTTATTAGAAGTTGAAGTAATTCTTATCTTTACCTAAAATATAAGTTAAGCAAATGAAAAAAATCATTATTGCAATATTAATTCTAGGCTCTTTACCCTGTTTAACATTTGCACAAGATCAAGATAATGTAGAGGGAGATACGCTGATACCCATGGAGGTCCAAAGACAAATATTTGTTTATGGAGCGGCCAAAAAATATAATGATAAGATGATGCAATTATCAACTCTGTACAATTTATTGGCCTTTAACCGTAATAATAGTGCTATCCTAGATTCAATCGCCCTTATATATTTTGGATTGCAACAATATGTTTCTGCAGCATTGATAAGTGTAGATGCTGTTTCGCTAAATCCCAAAGATGAATTGGCAGCTGAAATAGCTGCTTTGAGCTTTGAGCAAATCGGGGCTACTGAAAGGGCATTGAAATATTATGAAACTCTCTATTTACTTAGAAATGATATCATGATTCTTTATCAAGTTTCGTTTCTTCAGTATAGACTAAAGAGATTAAATGAAGCTTTTACCAATGTCGACATTATCATAGCAGATGCTAAGTCCAATGAAGTTCAAATTCGTTTTCCTAAAAATGATGAGTCAGAGCAAGAAGTAGTCTTAAAAACAGCGGCTAAACGTCTCAAGGCCATGATATATGAGGAGCAAGGAAATGTAGTTGAAGCAACAAAAATATACAAAGACATATTATTAATTTCACCGGATTTTGATCTTGTGAAAAAACAGCTCGAAGATTTAAATTAGAATGCATTTAATCTAATAGCGTGCTGAGTAAAGGCCTATTTTTTCGAGGGATAATTGGTAGCAATAATTATGATTTTTTCAAAAATTATTATTTCATGGGCTCTTTTTATTTTTAATGCCTTTCAAGTTGATTCTGATTATTCAACTGAGTACATTGGTGTCTACAGAGGTAATTCCTTATTTATACAAAATCCTTATCAAAATGAGTCATCAAATTATTGTATTACTAAAATTGACTTAAATGGTAAGGCACTTAATTTAAACTATCAATTAAGTGCCTTAATTCTTGATTTTAACAAAATTGATTTATTTTCACCGGTTTCGATTAAAATTTTCTACAATGACTCTCTTTGTAATCCTATAGTCATTAATCCAGATGCCATATTTTATCATTCTAACTTTAGGTTCAATAAGCTGGCCGTAAGTGATACTCTTTTAGAATGGGAGACACAAGGGGAGCATGGTAAGGGTAATTATTCTATTGAAAGGTTATATGATGGTCTTTGGGAACACATTGCTGAAATTAAGTCCACTTCAAAATTTGAAAAATCAAGTTATGGAATCACTCCTGTTTTAGTTCCTGGAGCCAACAAGTTCAGGATCAAATATGATTTTGATAATGATAAGTATTTATATTCTCAAGAGCTTGATTATGAATATTATCCAAGCCCTGTAATCTTCAGTATTAATGACTCAAATGAGCTCATTAAACTTTCTAGGAAGGCGCATTATGAAGTGTATGATGCTGGATCTACTTTGGTGATGGAAGGTGATGGTATTGTCATTAACATCAGCAAGTTAAAAGAAGGCGATTATGTTATTTATTTTGATGGGATCGCGCCCACTGGATTCTCAAAAAAGAATTGATAGGTAGTTATAAACATTGACTCCAAAAAACTCACTCAACACAACAATAACAAACAAGATTGCCAAGATGATGGGGCTGACATAAGAAATAGTGAAATTAAGATATTTACTCACTAACTTTTTTTTGAATCCTTCATAGCCATTGGATATCTCTTCATTGAGCTGCTCTTTTTTCCAAATGTAGGCAGCAAAAATCACAATACACATGCCTCCTAACAACAACATACTGTCTGTTATTTTTGAAACTAACGAAAGAAAATCTGATGACCCAGCAATTTTGAATTGATTGGAGAAGAAGTCAGAGGCCCCATTAGCAAGCATTGAAGGTAATCCAATAAGAAAAATGATGATGGAAGCAATTAAAACTGCTTTTTTTCTACTTACTTTCCACTCATCAACGATATATGCAGTAGGCACCTCTAGTAGCGAAACTGTTGAGGTTAACGCTGCAAAAGATAATAACAGAAAAAACGTCCCTCCCACAAAGGCACCTAAATTAGGCCCCAAGGTTTCAAAAGCTCGAGGCATTGTAATGAAAATTAAACCAGGACCCGCTTGATCAGAAGCTACGGTACTCATATCTCCTTGGTTGATGAAGGCAACCAAAGGAAAAATCATCATACCGGCAACAAAAGCAATGCTGACATCAGCCAAGGTAATATACGCAGCTGAGGAAATTACATTATCATTTTTAGATAAATAACTTCCGTAAGTAATGAGGGTACCCATACCCAATGAAAGTGAAAAAAAGGCTTGTCTTAAGGCTCCACCAATCGTATTTATCGTGATTTCGTTGAGGTCTGGAATTAAGTAAAATTTGATACCTTCAAAGGCATTTGGCAAAGTTAGAGCGTATGCTGCAATGATTACGATCATTATGATGAGTGTGGGCATAAGAATTTTTGATAATTTTTCTATTCCACCTGAGACACCTCTACCTACAAAAAAACTTGTAGCAGACATGAAAATAACCGCATAAGTACCTACTTTGATCATGTCAGAGGTGAAATCTCCGAAATGCTTACTTACGCTAAAGTTGCCGGTAACCATCTCAAAAAAGAATCCAAATGCCCAACCTGCGATCACATTATAAAATGATAAGATCAAAATACCGGCCAAAACTCCAAAGACACCTATAAACCTCCAATTTTTGAATCCCAATGCGGTAAATGCACCTACAGGATTCTTGCGTGTTTTTCTTCCAATAGCGATTTCAGTAACCATTACAGGGAAGCATAATAAAAAGCAAAAAACAAGATACATGACGACAAAAGCAGCACCACCCCCTAAGCCAACTTCGAAAGGAAATTTCCAAATATTACCTAGACCAACAGCTGAGCCTGCCGCGGCCAATATGAATCCGAGCTTATTGGTGAATTTACCTCTTTCTGCAACCATAAAATGATGTCATTTTTAAACGATGGCTAAATATACTATAATCAAACGAGTGAAGACAGTGAGGTAAGAAAATAAATGGATTTCACACATAACAACATCTACCTGTGCACATTAAACATCTTTTTATCTTTGATTATTTGACAAACTCTTCTTGGGACCATTTCTTCCCATTTTGGATTTCCCGTTTTAAGTAAAGTCAGCACCTCATCTGAAACAATAGTTAACCACTGGGTTTTAGCGCCCTTTATACCTACTATTCGTTTATTTGAAATAAGGTATTTATAAAGGTCGATGAGATGGGGAGCTGGAACAAAGTCTTCGATAGATTTTACCTTGCCAGCAATCAAGGCAGGATAAACGTAAATTTTTACGTTGAGAGCAAATAGCTGACCAAAGGATTCAATGATGCCCCCTTTTAAATTCTCATAATAGGATTCATCAAAAATGCCTTCAAGATTACCTAAGCCACAAATAATTCGCAACTTCATACGTTGAGTAATATTTGATAAATAAGAAGCCAGCTTATAATGCTCACGATAATTTGATATCAAAACGGTTTGCCCTAATGCACATAATAAATCCACACGATCTAAATAATCGGCCTCATCAATTTCACCTGCCAAAGTCAAATCATATAGTGTCAATTCAGTTAGGGCCAGAAGATGAGTTGTTTCCATTTCTGATTCTTCCTTAATGACTTTTAAGCCATTAATCATCATATCTACGTTGACATTGGTCACGGGCCTAAACCTGCCTCTTAGGACCAAGACGTTCTTCTTATATAAAGCTTCAGAAGCCTGAAGTACGTTTCCTTTGGGTCCAAACATAGCAGACTGAGAGAGGCCATTTTTAACTAGAAGTAAACTCATTAGTCTATTGTCAATTTGTTCAAAATCAGGGCCCATGATGGAGAACATATCTATCTGAAAGCGATCTTGGTCTAAATTATCCGCCAATGCCAAAATAATTTTTTCAGGATTGTCATAACTAAAACATGCATGAATTAAATTCACGCCCAGCATACCCAACAGCAGTTGTTGCCACTGGGCATCTTTATCTAGTAACTTAACATGAATAATGCAATTATTAGGAGGGGCTAAGGGTTGCTTTTGGAAGCGTAATCCAATCCAGCCATGACCATCATTGGTCTTGCCAAAGTTCAAAGTTTCAACTGTATTGGCGAAGGCAAAAAATTTCGAGTGAGGGGCTCGTTCCGTCAAACGCTCAGCCAAAAGATTATATTCTCTACTGAGCATTTTATCAAGTTTGTCTTCACAAACATATTTTTTAGATTTCCCATAAATGGCATCACTAAAAGTCATATCATAAGCTGACATGGTCTTGGCGATGGTACCTGAGGCAGCACCTGCCTTGAAAAAATGACTGGCGACCTCTTGTCCACCACCTATTTCGGCAATGGTTCCATATATTTCAGCATTTAAATTAAGTTTGAGGGCTTTTTCTTTAGTCGTTAATGTTTTGAATGCTTCCATATATAAAAGTATTCCACAAAAGTAGGGGCTTTACTCCATTTAAAAATATTTAGCTGGGTAATTTATGAACAGATAAAAAAAAGACCTTTTGCTAAATTAAGGATAGAGTGTGTAAGGAAATTTATTTTGCAGAATCATCTCATCTGCAATATCCCGAGAAAGCCTACTTGTATTCAAATGATTATAGTCGGTTAATAGATCCATGACTTTCAATAATGAGCTCAAATGAGCCTCATCACCTATCATGCAAGCCAAGGCTTCATAACCTGCATTTTTGGACTTTCTGACCGCATCATATAGGTATAGTTTGGTGAGATTTATGAATAATTCGGCTGAATTTGCTCCAGATTGATCAATCAACTTTAAGGTTCTGAGTAAAGTAGATTCGGCAACGTAAGTTTCAATAACCATCTCTGAAATATTTATGAGGACCTCCTGTTCTTCATTGATTTTGGCGCCATAAATTTCGAGCGCTTTGCTCGTTATCATTAAGGTTGTTTTTTTGAGATTCTTAATCGCTTTGTATTCCTTCGAAAGCGGAGCAGCATCAAAAGTATCCTTATGGATCATCCCTGTATTGAAGAAATCAAGTTCATCATTTAAATTAAATTCGCCTTTAGCAATTTTTTTAACAATCATTCCTACCAAAAGCATTCTATTTATTTCATTGGTACCCTCGTAAATCTTAGCAATCCGAGCATCCCTGTAAGCCCGAGCCATGGGAGCTTCTTCTGAAAATCCCATACCGCCATACACCTGAACGCCTTGGTCAGCAATTTCATTCAAAACATCAGATCCATGTACTTTTATGATGGCTGCTTCAATAGCGAATTGTTCAACGCCTTGCAGTTTGGCTTCATGCTCTGGGCGTCCTTGTGCTATTAAAACATCAACTTGATCATCGATGTTTTGACCCGCACGATAAGAAGCGGATTCGATACCAAAGGTTTTGGCGGCCATTTGAGACAATTTTTGCTTGATAGCACCAAATGAAGAAATGGATACACCAAATTGTTTTCTATCATTGGCATATTGGGTTGATTGATTTGCAATTTGTTTACAAGCGTTAATCACTCCACAACCCAATTTAATTCTACCTATGTTTAAAATATTTACGGCAATTTTAAATCCGTTTTGACGATTTGAAAGCATATTTTCAACGGGCACTTTTGTCTCGTTAAAAAATACTTGACGGGTAGAAGATCCCTTTATTCCCATTTTTCGTTCTTCATCATTCATGGTGATTCCTCCAAAGGATTTTTCCACGATAAATGCGGTAAGATTCTTATCGTCTTCAATTTTAGCAAAAACAATAAATAAATCAGCAAATCCAGCATTTGAAATCCACATTTTCTGACCAGATATAAAATAATACTGCTTGTCCTCAGACAACACAGCTTTTGTTTTTGCAGCATTTGCATCAGACCCCGAATCAGGTTCCGTGAGACAATAACAAGCTTTCCATTCACCAGATGAGAGTCTGGGCAAATATTTTTGTTTTTGAGTGTCATCACCGTAATATAAAATAGGTAAAGTTCCAATTCCCGTATGGGCTCCAAATGCAGTAGTAAATGATCCCGTGGATGCGACGATATCAGCAATTAACATACCCGTATTAAAACTCATACCTAAACCACCATATTGTTCAGGAATACATACTCCTAAAAGACCCAACTCTCCCGCTTTGGTCATGATTGAAGGCATAAGTCCTTCCTCTAAGGCATCTATTCTTTCGACAAATGGAAATACTTCTTTGTCAATAAAATCTTGTGTGGCCTTAGCCATCATTTTTTGTTCATCATTAAATTCTTCAGGGATAAATATTTCCGAAAAATGAGGATGGTTGAATAAAAATCCTCCGCCTTTAACAATGTTCTTTTCTAATGTCTTTTCCATTTCTATTGGGTATTTAAATAACATGCTGCATGCATAACATTTCAAATATAATCAATATTGTTATGCATGCAGCGTATAATTAAAAAAAAAGAGGTGCCATCTGGGTGATTTATTTAGCAAGTGATAGGATTACTTCGCTTCAGGAGGAAAATAAAATTGATGAGGAACTTATTAAAACAATCAGTAAGTGTTTAACCACTGCCAAATACGCTGAAATAAATTAGGTTTCTTTTGAGGGATGACTGCTGATTGATATGGTTTATTAGTTGGCGCAGGCACGTTCATATGAACCGTAGATGTTTTTTTGGGTTTTTTGTTTAACTTCTTTTTTAACGGCTCCTTGCGTGGGGGATGTTCTTTTAAGTACCGCGCTCTTTTTTCTTTTTTCAGTTGATCCGCTCTTTTTTTTCTGAGTTCACGCTCTTTTTTAGCCTCCTTTTTTCGAACTTCATCTAAGGGATTGAATGAATTATAAGTAATCTTTTTTGTTTTGGAGTTATGAGAGTTGATAGATATTTTTTTTGCTACAATGGATGATTCCTCTTTTACTTTTTCGGGAGTTAACTCAATTTTACCCTTAACCGTAAGTCCTTTAAGTTTGATTACTGGAGCCTTGATGACTTCAATATTCTCATCAATTTTCTTGATTAAATCATCGGCATCTGATGTTTTTACTATTTCTTTCTCACTTCTTAAGTCATCGTCATTGAGGGGGTTTAGTTTTTCTTTCACCTCAATTATTTCGACATCTTCTAGTTTGACCTCTTCGATATCGAGGCCCACGGTATCCTCTGCATTCGATTTTATTTCCAGATCTTGGAATATAATAGGTTCGTGATCGCTTGACTGAGCTAGGTGATCAGAATTAGCAACGACAACTTCCTCTTCTTGAAAATCATAATACTCCAGGGCAATTTTTATTTCCTCGTCACTAAGTTTAGAATTGCTAGAGGCCAGTAATTCGATTCCTTTATTTTCATAAAAAAGCTCTAGTTCTGAAGGCTTTAATTTTAATTTTCTCGATAGTGAGCTTAATCTCATGGCTTAGATGGCATATAATACCACTAATTTAAAGGACATGTATGGACTTCCGGCTAAAAATGCGTAAAAAACTATATCTTTTCAAAAAATTTTATGTCTTTAATTTTTATTTAATTTCTTTGTAAGGATGAGTAGAAGAAGACAAGAAATAATAGATCGGGCACTTAAGCTATTTAATGAAAAAGGGTTTCATGATGTGAGCATTAAACAAATTGCCGATAGCTTATCAATTAGTCCTGGAAATCTCACTTATTATTTTACAAAAAAAACAGATTTATTAAAAGCCATTCAACATCAGTTAATACAGGAGACTTCTATAGATATTATGCCAAGCGGCTATATTACGCTGTATCATTTTGAGGAAATTTTCAAAAGTTATAGCCAGATACAGGCGAAATACCATTTCTACTATAATAACCTACAATACATATTCAAAACTTTCCCCGAAATCACAAAGAGTTATCGTATCATCACGCGGAAAAGATTTCGAGACGCAAAATTATTAATTAATTATTATATAAAGACAGGTAGATTGAAACCTGAAAATGAAAAAATTAATTATGCTTATTTCATTCGTACCATATGGATGATCAGTGTATTTTGGAAGACCTATAGTTTAATGACAGCGGATACCTTTAGAGATAGCCCCTCTCAACTTGATATTTTATGGAGTAATGCTATCCCCTTAATGACAGAAAAAGGCTATCATGAATATATTGAAATTATAAAATTTTCAGTTTCAGAAGTTATAAAAGCCTAAAAACAAGCTTTTATAATTCCATAGCTGCTTCAACGTTCTTGTTGATAAAAGGCTTTTTAGACAGAAGCGAGATACTTACAAATAAAAGCATGGAAGTAATAAGTGATATAGCGCCTATATCAATGGCATAGGGAACCTTGATATCTAGTATTTTCACACTAAAATTGATCAATAGACTTGTTATAATGCACACATTAGCGGCTAAAGGTGTGGCACGTTTCCAATTAAATCCAATGACTACTACAGGTACAATGGCTGCAGCAAAAGTACCCCAACCAAAAGCGCCTAAAATAGCCACTAAATCTCCTGAATAACGAGCAAATAGGGCCGCAATTACGGTTAATATGAAAGTAACTACGCGTGCCCAAAAGAGATCATTTTTAATTTTAATGCCAATGGCATTAGGAAGATCATGCATAATGGCCGCCGTACCAATATTTAGAAAGGCATCCGCGGTAGACATGATCGCTGCGAAAAGACCAGCGAAAACAAGACCTGCCAATATTGGATTAGTATAATATTGTAAATATACTGAAGCCGCCATATCTGCATTTGATAATTCAGAGTGCATACCACTGATTACCAGCGCTCTCATGGCTAAACCAATCGACAACCATAAAAGAGCTGAAAAAAAATAACCAATAATCGAAGTAGGCAAAATATATTTTGCGTCTGAGATGTTTTTGTACATCATCATCTTAGTAATCACATGTGGTTGGCCTGCTCCACCCATCATGAAAACAAATAGCCACGACAAGGAGCCCATGGTACCTAAAGTACCCCAAGGTCCAATCGCTCCGGCATCGTCTTGACCGATGATTTGGCTGATCTCTTGAAAGCCCCCTTCAAATAAATTGAGGACACTAAAAAAAATCAATATAGCACCAAATATCATAATAGCGCCTTGGACCAGATCAGTATAAACTGAGGCAACAATACCTCCCGTAATACTGTAAAAAACTAAAATAGAACATGAAATGAGCATGCAGTAGCCGATACTTATGTATTCAATGAAACTAGACGCATTTAATATTTCTTGCAGCACAATGGACATTGCTAATATCTGCGTGGCTAAATAACCTAATACACCTAAGATAATAGCTAAAGCCATGAGTCCTTGAGTAAAAGCATTGTCATATCTCAATCTAACCACATCGGGCAGAGAGATGGGATTGCCAATTTCAGCAAACAATCTCAAACGTTTCGCGAGTAAAAAAAAGGATAAATTAAATCCCATGATCACGCAGACAAACATCCATACTGAACTCATTCCCATTTTGTATACTAGGGCAGGGCCACCTACGAATCCAAAGCCGCTCAAGAGACTTGAAAAAACAGCAAATCCAGTAACCATGATGCCCAAGTCTCTTCCAGCCATAAAGAAATCCTGAGTGGATTTGGTTTTTCGAAGGGCCCAAATACCAACTAAAACAGTTAAAAGCATATAAGCGGCTACAAAGCCGAGAATGATGGGGTTTCTAAATGCTTCCAAATTATTTATCTTGAGACTTTATGAAATTTTGAAAACTTTTGAAAGATGCTTCAGTTATTATGAGAGTTTCAAAATAACGGATATAGATGTATGATAGGGATAAAGGGGAAAATCCAATTAAATATAGCATTACTGCGGTTGATCTTGGGAAACCAAAATAAAAAGATTGAAGGTTGAGATCCTTTGAAAAAATCAATAATCCAAGTAGGCATAAATAGACCAAACAAAAGCAGGTCATTACGATTTGGATGTTCTTACGCTTTTGTTTAATTAGATGTCTGGTAGACAACAAAAGACTTCCTAAATAGACCCAGATCATTCCAAAACAGAAAATAAAGCTATAAGAAGAATGATCATTCGCAGTTCTACCTGAGATCATCAGACCATTGAACTCTGAGTGTAACGTTTGATAATAAGAGACTTCAGGTGTTGTTATCAAAAAATAAAGAACAACAAGCGTCAAAAAAATCAGACCCACCAATAAAAACGCATCAACTTTTAGCTTCAACAGACTCAAGATTTAGTTAACTAAATTACTTAAAAGGCTTATGAAATGAGTAGGATTTTACGATTAATACAAAATTAACTAATTACTTGACGCCTCTTTATTTTAAGAGAGATTGAGTTTGGACTACGTTGGAAATTGATCATTTCGATTTGTATAATTATGGACAAGAGTCCAATTTGACCATTTTATGTTAAAATAAAACGATTACATTTTTGATGTAGTTAGGTTGTACATCAAGAATAGCGAAAATTCCGTAACTATTACCTGAGGAATTCATATGAATAACTCCTCAATCGAGAAGATGAAAAAGAGTATTCTTCGAGAGTCAGCTTATTTAAAATTAAATAGGCTTATCTTTTTTAGCCATATGAGAAGTTTGACCTGATTTGTCATACGAACTATAATATTCATCTAATATGCTCATGGTTGCATTCAATAAATCTTTGGTTTCTATTAACAAGCTAAAATATAAAGTTGTATTTTTTGGACTCGATTCATCTGCCCTGGTTCGTTCAATTTGCTTATTGATTTTGTCGGAAACTGAATTGATCAATTCAGTTTTTCTATTTAAAATTACACCAACTTCTTCAAAGGATTCTGTCCTAAAGGCATTGATGATATTAATGAAGAAAGTTTCAAAACGATCGTCTAAATCTTTAAGCTCTTTGGTTTGCGTAGGGGTTAATTTTTTATGATTATTGTTAACATGCTTGTGGCTGACTTTAGAGATATACTCAAGTGATTGGGTCATATCTTGGAGATATCCCAATATGTTGAGATAGAAGTTGCTCGCACTTAAGCTCGATTCGTCCAAATTTTTAATGAAGTAAAATACATTATCACTCAATTCATCTACCTCAGCAGAAAGTTTGACAATTTGTTTTTTATTCTTTTTGAGTAATTCCAAATCATGTTCAGCAAGACCATGCATGGCATTGGTATAGATTCGATTACCTCGCTTGACTACATTGGCGATATTCGCTGCACTTTCAGTAATGACACCTTGAACCGAACTGCTTTCCGCTTTTTTCAATCGGTCTTCTGCATTGATTTCTTTCGATTTTTTAACGCGAGAAATATAATTCGAACCAAAATTTAAGAGTACAATAAAGAGTAAAACAGCAATGGCCTCAGGACCCCCTAATTTGATTAAATAAGCGATAACACCGGCAGCTGAAAAAGCTACAAGCGCCGTAAAAAACCATCCACCAATAACATTTAATACTCCGGCTACTCTGTAGACGGCGCTTTCACGTCCCCAAGCTCGATCCGCTAAGGAAGAGCCCATGGCAACCATGAAGGTCACATAAGTGGTAGAAAGAGGTAATTTGTAAGAGGTTGCTATTGAAATTAAAACCCCTGCCACCATCAGATTGACGGCCGCCCGGACCATATCAAATGCAGGCAATTCTAATGTTTTATCTTTGGCCAAAGTAATTATCGGTTTTTCAAATTGCGCTTCGATTTTATTTTGAAGAGTTTTAGGAAGTATCTTTGATAATACGTTCGACATCCCCATGGCAAAGCGCACAAACCCTCTGGATACCCAATTGGGCTTGAAACGTTCTTTAATTTCTCCTTGATTGGATAAATCAATGGAGGTTTTTACTACTAATTTAGCTTTACTTGAAAACCATAAGGTCAACACCATAATGATACCGGCAATAAATAAGAAGAGCGTAGGGGTGGGTACTTTAGCATCCAGCACTTGCATGCTAAATTCATGGGCAGGTACACCCGATATTACCCAAGCTTCGTAGGACTGCCATGCGGCTATTGGCACACCAATGAAATTCACCAAATCGTTTCCTGCAAAGGCAAGTGCTAAGGCAAAGGTGCCAACACCAATGATCACTTTGTATATATTTATTTTAAGCTTTTTAATGAATAATAAAGAAAGAAAATACCACAAAGTCAAACTGACAATAATGATGAGAAATATTTGATTCGTTAAAAAACTTTTGATGGTCTCACCTCCCAATAATTCAAAACTTTGCCCAGCATATGAGGTACCCTTAATTCCTTTTAATAAGATAAAGTAGGTGATTGCGGTAAGGGCAATACTTCCAAATAAAGCACCGATCCATTTTGCCTTTTTCTCATAATGATAGGACAATAACAATCGAGAGATCCATTGTACCAGGGCACCCACAGAGAAGGCCACCACCACCGAGAGTAGGATACCAAAAATAATTTGAACGGCTTTAGAGGTATTGATATAGATAATCAAATCCGCAAATTCACCTCCATCAGCACTGATTTTGATTAGGGCCATAGCTACGGAAGCTCCTAATAATTCAAAGACAATGGAGACTGTCGTTGAGGTAGGCATACCCAATGAATTAAAAAAATCTAACAATAGAATATCTGTAATCATGACCGCCATGAAGATGAACATAATT
>Ga0209709_10002920_pt1 | contig 14492 bp, 13 predicted proteins | sample ArcticOcean_MG_C_2_FD_187435 | JGI IMG/M metagenome (GOLD analysis project Ga0209709, IMG submission 187435) | Marine microbial communities from western Arctic Ocean - ArcticOcean_MG_CB4_136 (SPAdes) (version 2) | ecosystem: Environmental > Aquatic > Marine > Oceanic | place: Arctic Ocean... | reverse complement strand
AAAATTTTTTTAGTTTTAACTTTATTTAAATCTATATTAGCAACAAGTCCATCTGGAATAACTCTTTTAATGTTGTCTGCTAGTCCACCACCAGTTATATTTGAACATCCATTTAAAAGATTACTATTAACCAAGTTCAAGATTTCTTTTACATAAATTTTTGTTGGTCTTAGTAATTCTTTTTTTAAAAATAGATTATTTTTTAAATTAATTTTTTCTTTTTTTAAAACATGTCTTACCAGGGAAAAACCATTTGAGTGAACACCACTAGAAGGTATGGCTAGTATTAAATCATTTTTCTTAATGTTATTTTTTGTGATAATTTTTTTTGCATCTACTAAACCCACAGCAAAACCAGCTATGTCAAATTTACCTTTTTCATAAGTACCAGGCATTTCCGCTGTTTCTCCACCAACTAATTCACAGCCAGAAATGTTACAACCTTTTACTATTCCTTTAAGTATAGATTTTAATTTTTTCAGGTCTATTTTATTAATTGAAATGTAATCTAAAAATAGTAATGGCTTTGCACCTTGAACAATTAGATCATTTACACTCATAGCAACTAAATCTATACCAATTGTGTCATATTTATTGAGTAAATTTGCTATCTCTATCTTTGTTCCAACACCATCGGTACATGCCACAATTTTTGGATTTTTTAAGTTCTTAGGAATATTAGATATTGAACCAAAACCACCAATGTTATTAAACTTTTTTTTGCCTTTATTGTTTGATGATATCAACGATATAAATTTAACAAAATTATCAGCAGCGTTTATGTTTACACCACTTTTTTCATAGGTAAATTTTTCATTTTTCATTAGTATAAAATATGCGAATTATTAATAAATTATTAAGATTACAAAAGGTATATATATTTTTTATTTCATTCGTTCTATTTATAATAATTTTTTCTACAAGTTATTTGCAAGCAAATAGTTTTAGGGTATCTAATATAGAAATTTCCTCGCCATTTGAGCTTAATTTTAAAAAAAGTAGGGTAATAGATAAGGGGTTCCGGGCTTCTTTTTCAAACTTATTATCCATGATTACAACCTCAGGTGATAGTAATAAAATCAAAAACGTATCAATAAAAGAAATCAAAAGTATGATTGATTCTTTTATAGTGAGTGATGAAAAGTTTATCAACAATGAATATTTTGCAAAACTTGAAACTACATTTAGTAAAAAAAAAATTTTAAGATACTTGGAGAAAAAAAGTATATTTCCATCAATACCAATCAGAAATAAAGTTTTATTAATACCGATATTAGTAGATGCAGAAACTGACAGTATTTACTTATTTAATGATAATGTTTTTTATCAAAAATGGAATAATGTAAATAAAAGTTATCAATTATTAAACTATTTATTACCTACTGAAGATATTGAAGATCTAAATAAAATTCAAGAAATGTATAATTCTATTGAAACATATGATTTTATAAATTTAATATCAAAATATGATTTAAAAGATTACATAATTTTGATAATATATAAAAATAAAAACGAAGTTAAAATACTTTCAAAAATTAATTTAAATAATTCTCTTAGAATAAATAATCAAAAATATTCCAATGTAGATTTAAAGAATCTAAAAGATCTAAATAAAATCTTAGAAAATTTAAAAAATATTTATGAAGATCAGTGGAAAAAAAATAATGAAATCAACACTTCTATAAAACTTCCTTTAAACATATCTATAAATTCCAAAAGTTATAAAAAAATTATGGATTTAGAAAAAGCACTCACCAATATTGATTTAATATCAAATTTTTATATATCAAAATTTGACAATGGACATACTCAATACAAAATAATTTATAATGGCTCTCCTAAAACTTTTTTTAATGATATGAGTAATTTAAATTTTGAATTAATAATGGAAAATAATGTTTGGACAATTAAATGAAAAGTTTAAACCAATTATTACTAGATTTTAATTATGAGCAAAACTTTAAAGACGATGATTTTTATGTTGGAAAAAGTAATTATTATCCTTTCGAATTAATAAATAAATGGCCTAATTGGGAAAATAATTTTTTAAATATAAGTGGAGAAAAATTCTCTGGTAAAACTCATTTAGCTAATATTTTTTTAAAAAAATTTAGTGGAATTAAAATTGAATCAAAATTACTTAATGACGAAAATTTAAAAGAAATTAAATCATATCAGAATATTATTTTAGAGAATTTAAATTTAGATACAAATGAAAAACTTATTTACACTCTCTTTAACATAGTAGACCAGGATAATAAATTTTTAATAATTACTTCTGCAGAACCGATAGTTGAAATTGGTTTTAACCTGGAAGATCTTAAATCAAGAACAAAAAACTGTCTTTTGGCAAAAATTGAAAACCCCGATGATGAATTAATGTTCGCCCTTATATTGAAAAACTTAGCTGATAGACAAATTACTTTAGACAAAAAATTGATTGATTTTATCATTAAAAAAGTTGAGAGATCGTATGGCAAAATATTTGAATTCATATATAAAATTGACAAGATTAGTTTAAAAAAAAAAAAATCAATTGATTTTAAAATTATTAATGAAGCTTTAGAGGAATAAGTGAATAAGTATAGAACTCATAATTGTAGTCAATTAAATAAAAGTAATAGTGAACAGGAAATTTTCCTATCTGGTTGGATTAATAAAAAAAGGGATCATGGCAATCTTCTTTTTATTGATTTAAGAGATAATTATGGAATTACTCAATGTATTATTGATAAAAGTAATCAAAACTTTAAAGCACTTGAAAAAATTCAGTTAGAAAGTGTAATTAAAATAAATGGAAAAGTCGTTAAGAGAAGTGTGGATACCATCAATTCCGAACTTCAAACTGGTGAAGTAGAAATTAACATTAATTCATTTGAAGTGCTTGGCACATGCAAAGAGCTTCCAATGCCTGTATTTAGTGATCAAGAATATGCTGAAGAAATTAGACTTAAATATAGATTTTTAGATTTAAGAAGAAAAAAGATTCATGATAATATTATATTAAGATCAAAAGTTATTTCATTCATTAGAAATGAAATGTTCAAATTAGACTTTTTAGAATTTCAAACTCCAATACTAACATCCTCAAGTCCAGAAGGAGCTAGAGATTTTTTAGTGCCTAGTAGACTGAATCCAGGAAAATTTTATGCTCTACCACAAGCGCCACAACAATTTAAACAATTAATAATGGTATCTGGATTTGATAAATATTTTCAGATTGCCCCTTGTTTCAGAGATGAAGACGCTAGAGCAGATAGAAGCCCAGGTGAATTCTATCAACTTGATTTAGAAATGTCTTTTGTGGAACAAGAGGATATTTTTCAAGTTGTTGAACAATTAATAGTTAATGTTTTTAAAAATTTTTCTTCAAAAAAATTAATGTATGAAAAATTTCCAAGAATACCTTATGATGAATCAATGCTTAAGTATGGGTCAGACAAACCTGACTTGAGAAACCCATTGATAATTTCTGATTTGTCAGACATTTTTACTCGTGATGATGTTACTTTTGAAATATTTAAAAAACTTGTAAAGTCTGGTTCTAAAGTAAGGTGTGTAGTAACAAAAAATACCAAAGAAAAGCCTAGAAGTTTTTTTGATAATATTGATAAATGGGCCAAGGAACAGGGTGCATCTGGCCTTGCTTATTTTACAATTGAAAAAAATGAAAATATTTTAGCCAAAGGACCTGTGGGTAAATTTTTTTCCAAAGAAGCACTTGAAGAAATTATGAAAATTACTGGAGCTGAAGTAGGTGATAGTATATTTTTTGCTTGTGGAAAAATAAATGATGTTGAAAAAATTACTTCTCAAGCTAGAGAAAAAATTGCTAAGGAACTAGACTTAATTGATGAAAATATTTTTGCATTTTGTTGGATTGTTGATTACCCAATGTTTGAAAAAAATGAAGTAACTAATAAAATTGAATTTAGTCACAACCCATTTTCAATGCCCCAAGGCGATATAAAAGACATTGATTTTGATAATCCACTTAATATTAAAGCTTACCAATATGACATTGTTTGTAATGGTGTTGAGCTATCATCAGGAGCGATTAGAAATCATGTACCTGAACTAATGTACAAATTATTCTCAATTGCTGGTTATAAAAAAGAACAAGTTGATGAAAAATTTAGTGGGATGATTAATGCCTTAAGTTATGGTGCTCCACCTCATGGAGGTATAGCACCAGGAATAGATAGAATTGTAATGCTCTTAGCTAATGAAAAGAATATTCGAGAAGTTACAATGTTTCCAATGAACCAAAATGCACAAGATTTAATGATGAATGCACCTTCGGAAGTAAATGAAGAGCAACTTAAAGAACTTGGATTGGCTTTAAAACTTAAAAAATAGTATTACTTTTTACCCTTTAAGCTTATTTTAACATCAGATAAATCAATAAGATTTTTTTTATAATTATTTCTAACAAAGCCTTTACTAGTAATATCTCTTACAATTTTAAGCAATTGATTTTGATCTTCAGTATTTTCTTCTTCTGGACTAGATTTATCTGAACCACCAATAGCAGGCGTATGAGCTAGGTCTTCTCTACTTTGATAAGAGATAGCAAGTTCTCTAAAAATATAATCTAGTATTGAAGAGGCGCTCATTATTCTATCATTACCATGTACTTTTCCAGATGGTTCGAATTTAGTGTCAACATAGGCACTAATAAACTCATCTAAAGGAACACCGTATTGAAGACCAAGTGATATTGCTATTGCAAAGTTATTCATTAAAGCTTTTACAAGTTCTCCTTCTTTGCTAGTATCAATAAATATTTCACCAATCTTCCCATCTTCGTATTCACCAGTATGTAAATAAACTTTATGGTCACCAATTGTAGCTTTTTGTATGTATCCTTTTCTTCTATCAGGCATACTAAATCTTTTGCCAACACCCTCGTTAATTTTTTTAACAAATGTTGTGTTGCTTTCTTTTGAAATAATTTTAGGTTGACTTTGCTCAGATATAATATCTAATTTTTTAGTCTCAGTAACCTTATTATTTGGATCTAAGCTTTTTGTCTTTCTTGTATCAAGTTTAACGTCTAAAACTTCAAATTTTCCATCATCTCGTTTTTCAAGGTTTGCTAATTCTATTTCATTAATATCATCTAAATAATGATTAACTTTAAAGCTACATGTATAATAAGTTTCTACTAAATATTTTGCCATTTTTCCTTTAATTAATTTTTAATTTGAATCACAAGATAATTAATTTATATACAAATCCATACTTTAGTCTAATTTAAATTATACAATTTTAGATTGAAGAATTAACAAAAATTATATGTTGACACTTTTAAAAAAAATTTTCATCTGGTGGGATCAGGAAACTCTTGGAACAAAATTAAAAACAATTTTTTCAGGCAAACTTGTTGGAAAGGATTCTATGGGTAATAAATATTATCAGGATAAAGTTGGGAAAAGATGGGTAATCTATAGTGGTGAGATTGACGCATCAAAAATACCTAGTGAGTGGTATTCATGGATTCATTTCACTAAAAATAGAATTGAAAACAAACATAATTTAGAAAAATATAACTGGCAAAAACCTCACCAATCAAATCAAACTGGCACAGATAATGCCTATCACCCAAATAGAAATAATGAACAAATTAAAAAGAAATATACAAGTTGGAAAAATTAATTTTATTTTAATTTTATTTTATTTTTTTTTAACAAGTGTTTCATCTCCCATCATTGCTCAAGAAAATTCTAATGAGCAATTTATTGAAATTAGAATTTTAGATAAAGTTAGCTCTAAGACTAATTTTTTAAAACTAGCAATTGGTGAAGAAAAAAAATTTCAAAATTTATTGATTAAAAGTTTGAAATGTAAAAATTCAGAATTTGATGATAATCCAGAAATAACAGCTTATATTCAAGTTCAAGACACAACAAACAAAGACAACAACGAAGTTTTTATATTTAATGGTTGGACTTTTTCATCAAGTCCAGCAATCAATCCATTTGATCACCCAGTTTATGATATTTGGCTTACTAAATGTTATTAAATAACTTTTTCGTTATCCAGCCAACCTACATTAAAATCTGACTCAATAAATTTTTTGTGGTTAAGTAAGATTTTATGAAGGGGTATTGTTGTTGTGATACCTTCAATAACAAACTCATCTAAGGACCTATTCATTCTTTGAATTGCCTCTGTTCTATTTCTTCCTTGTGTAATTACTTTGCAAATCATACTATCGTAATATGGTGTAACCTTGTATCCTTGAAAAATTGCTCCATCCACTCTTGTTCTAAATCCAGATGGTTGGTGACACATACCTATGGTTCCTGGTGAGGGTTGAAAATTTTTACTAGCATCCTCTGCGTTAATTCTACATTCAATGGCATGTCCCCTTGGATTAATATCACTCTGCTTAAGAGCAGTTTCACCGGTGTAGGCTATCCAAATTTGTTCTTTAATTATATCAATACCAGTAACCATTTCTGTAACTGGATGCTCAACTTGAACCCGAGTATTCATTTCTAGAAAATAAAACTTTCCATCTTCATAAATAAACTCAACTGTTCCAGCACCTTCATAGCCAATTTTACTAACCATATTTACAGTTCTTTCAAAAAGATCTTTTCTGATTTGATCTGTTAAAACTGGGCTAGGGGTTTCCTCTATTAATTTTTGGTGTCTTCTTTGAACAGAACAGTCTCTTTCATGCAAATGAATGGTTCTGTTTTTTCCAGATAATACCTGAACCTCAATGTGTCTAGGGTTTTGAAAAAATTTTTCAATGTAAACCTCATCATTACCAAAATATTTTTGTGCTTCAGTTTTAGCTGTTGAGAATAATGTTTCAAATTCTTCTTCTTTATGGACAATTTTCATTCCCTTTCCACCACCACCACCAGATGCTTTAATTAAAACTGGAAATCCAATTCTTTTACAAAGTGCTTTAGCTGCTTTTATATCTGTTACACCACCTTCAGAACCTTCGATAATAGGTAGACCATGTTCTTTAGCTATTTTTTTTGCTTGAATTTTATCTCCCATCATTTCTATAAGTTTTGAAGAGGCACCAATAAACTTAATATTATTTTCTTCTAAAACTCTGGCGAAGTTTGCATTTTCAGACAAGAAACCATACCCAGGATGAACTGCTTCTGCTTTTGTAAGTTCGATTGCAGACATAAGTGCAGGAATATTTAAATAGCTATTTGCTGGTTGATGAGAGCCAATGCAAACGCTTTCATCAGCAAGTCTAACATGCATACTGTCTCTATCTACATCTGAGTGAACAGCAACAGTCGCTATTCCCCATTCTTTACATGCTCGAATAACTCTGACAGCAATTTCACCACGGTTTGCAATTAGAATTTTTTTAAACATTATTCAACAATGATAATAGTTTGACCATACTCAACAGGTTGGCCATCTTCTACGCAAATTTCTTTTATAGTTCCATCAGCAGTAGAGGGAACATGATTCATAGTTTTCATAGCCTCAACTATCATAACTGTTTCACCTTTTTTAATTTTTTTGCCAACCTCTACAAATTTCTTTGCTCCAGGTTCTGCTGCAAGATAAGCAGTACCTATAATAGGAGACTTAACTTCAGTCCCAGATATAGCTTTTGGTTTTGCTTGAGTTGATGTTGGGGTAAATGATGCAACACTTGCTGTTTCACTAGAATTTGGCACAACCCATTTAGATACTTTGATCTTAGTATCCTTATCTGTGTATTCAATTTCAGTTAAATTAAATTCATTTAAGTAGTCAGTTAATTCTTTAATAATATTTTTATCTATTTTCATTTTTTTAACATGTTTTGCATTGCAATTATGGCTAAAATATAACCATTGTGGCCTAAACCAAAAATTCCACCAGTAGCAATACCACTGATTAACGATTTATGTCTAAATTCTTCTCTTTTATATATATTTGATATGTGTAGTTCAATAATTGGTTTTTTATAAATATCTAAAGCATCTCTAATTGAAACAGATGTGTGAGTAAAGCCAGCAGCATTAATAATTATACCGTCAAATTTACTTTTAGCTTCCTGTATGGTTGTAACTATTTCACCTTCTATATTTGATTGGGAAAATTCTAAATTAATATTTAATTCTCGAGCTTTGCTTAAGCAATTTTCTCTTAATTTATCAAAAGTTATTGACCCATATTGTGATTGTTCTCTTTCACCTAATAGATTAAGATTAGGACCATTAATAATTATAATATTATTACTCATTTAATTCTTATACATTATGAAAAAAATAAAAAAAATAAAAATTAAAATAAATGGTAAACTTTCAACAATAAATGATAATTTAAATCTCTCAATTTTTCTAAAACAGTTAAAAATTCCTCTTAAAAAAGTAGCAATTGAATTGAATCACGAAATAATAGATAAAAATAATACAAATAAAATAAATCTAAAAAAAAATGATAAAATAGAAATAGTTCATTTTATTGGAGGTGGATAAAATTGACGAATGATAGATTAATAGTTGCAAAAAAAAAATTTAATTCCAGATTAATAGTTGGTACTGGAAAATATAAGAGTATGTCAGAATGTGCGAAAGCAATAAAATTATCTGGTGCAGAAATAGTAACTGTTGCTGTAAGAAGAGTTAATATCTCAGATAAAAAAAAACCCTTATTAATGGATTATATAGATCCAAAAAAAATTACCTACCTTCCAAATACAGCAGGATGTTTTGATTCTGAAGAAGCTCTTAGAACATTAAGGTTAGCTAGAGAAATTGGTGGATGGAAACTGGTAAAGCTTGAAGTGTTGGGAGATAAAAAAAATCTTTTTCCAGATATGATTGAAACTTTAAAATCTACCGAGGTTTTAACTAAAGAAGGATTTAAAGTGATGGTATATTGTAGTGATGACCCGTTGATGGCAAAGAGATTAGAAAACGTAGGAGCTTGTGCAATCATGCCTCTAGCAGCACCCATAGGGTCTGGACTTGGAATTCAAAATGCAACAAATATTAAAATTATAAGAAGTCAAACAAAACTCCCTGTAATAATTGATGCTGGCTTAGGTCAAGCATCTGATGCATCAATTGCCATGGAGTTGGGCTGCGATGGAGTTTTGGCTAATACAGCAATTGCAAAAGCCAAAAAACCATTTCAAATGGCTTTAGCATTCAAAAATGCAGTTATTGCTGGAAGACAATCTTTTTTAGCAGGACGTATAGAAAAGTCTATATACGGAAGCGCTTCCTCACCAACTAAAGGAATTATTTAAGCTGCTGGTTTTTTAAAAAATTTTTTTTTAAAAAAGGTTTTTTTCTTATAAGGCTTCTTTTTATTTGGACTATCGAAAGATTTAACTTCTATTTTCTGATCCTCTAGATTTTTTAGTTTTTCTAGATGCTCTACGGTTTCTATTATTTTTTTAGTTTTGTTTTGAAGATTAATTATATATTCTGGAATAATAAGAGAATTATCTGCGATAATATCTATTTTAATTAAATTTTTTTCTTCAAAATATTTTAAATCTTCAATGAAATTTTCCTTCATAAAGTCTGATATTTTTTCACAGATCTTTAATTCTACAAATTTCGCTTTTGTTAAAACAGCTTTAACCTCAACTAATTTAAGAATTTTCATAGCAAAAGACTCATCTGTAAGAGTAACCTTCCATTTTACAGCACTTTCACGGAGTCTTTGTCTAGACATTTCCAATAATCCAAAAGTACTAATTCGTCCTATTTGAATTCTTGCTCTATCAGTTCTACATTTTTCTTTAAGTTTTCTTTCAACCAACCTTCTATTTCCAAAGCTTAACATGTCGATGAAGTCGATTATTATTAAACCAGATAAATCTCTAATCTTAATTTGTCTTGATATTTCTTCTGCAGCTTCAAGATTGGTATCTAAAGCAGTGCTTTCAACATTCTTTTGTTTTATTGAACTTCCTGAGTTTATATCTATAGAAACTAATGCTTCTGTAGGATTAATTACTAGATATCCACCAGATTTTAACTTAACTTCTGATTCATAGATCTGGTTTAATTTTTCCTCAATATTTTCCTTAAAAAATAAAGGAACTTTTTCTCTATATTTTTTTATTTTTTTAACGTGAGATGGCATCATCAATTTCATAAAACCTTGCGCTTTTTTATAACCATCATTACCTTCGATAACTATGCTATTTGTATCATCATCATACATGTCTCTTAAAGTTCTTTTTATAATATCACTTTCTTGGTGAATTAAAGATGGTGCTATAGAATTTAAAGCAGTTTCTTTAATCTCATTCCAAGTTTTAATTAATGTTTGAAGATCATGATCTATATCATTTTTAGTTTTATTTGATCCTGCAGTTCTAATAATTAGACCCATTTCTTTTGGTATACTTATGTCGTTTAAAATGGTTCTAATTTTTTTTCTTTCACCAGGATTAAAAATTTTTCTTGATATTCCACCACCCTTTGGTGTGTTAGGCATTAGAACTATGTATTTTCCAGCAATAGAAATAAAAGTACTTAACGCAGCTCCTTTTTGTCCTCTTTCATCTTTTAATACCTGTATTAAAATCACTTGATTGGGCTTTATAACTTCTTGTATTTTATATCTTTTAGACCTGAATCTTGGAGCTGGTTTTTTTATTGCAGGAACCAGTATCTCTTGATTAGCACTATCACTTACTGCTAATTCATCAGCTGTTATTGTTTCTTCAGATATATTTAATTCAATTTCTGATTCAGGTTTAATTTCAACAGGATCATTACCATATAGGTTACCCTCGTTGATATCTTTTTCTTCTTCTTTTTGGCCTTCTTTTAAGAGCTCTTCTCTTTCTCTTTCTTCTTCTTCTTTTATTTTCATTAAATCACTTTGGGGAATTTGGTAGTAATCTGACTGAATATCGTTGAAAGATAAAAAACCATGTCTATCTCTTCCAAAGTCAATAAAAGCAGCTTGTAAGGATGGTTCTACACGGCTAACCTTTCCAAGGAATATATTGTTTTTGATTAGGTTGTTTTTTAAGCCTTCGTACTCGTAGTCTTCAATATTATCATCTGTTTTAAGCACGACTCTTGTTTCATTAGGATGCGAAGCATCAATGTATAAATTTTTTTCCATATATTTTTGATTAGTTGTTTCATTTTATTTAAATAATATTAAATTCTGTATATTTTTGATGCCTTAACTTTAACAAATTCACATGTATATTAAACTAAAATGCATCGAATTATTAAAAATATATTTATACTAATTTTAAGCCTTGGTCTATTAAGTGTATTTTTTGTATTAGCTGTTTTATGGGCTTTTTCTAATAATTTACCTGACTATAAATTTCTTAAGAGCTATAAACCACCTGTTTCTAGTAAAGTTTATTCAGGTAATGGAGAGTTAGTGAATGATTTTTCTACTGAAAAAAGAATTTTTGTTCCCTACAATTCAATATCAAAAAAAATAATCAACTCTTTTTTATCTGCTGAAGATAAAAATTTTTATTCACACCCTGGTGTAGACGCAAAAGGAGTTTTAAGAGCAACAATAAATAATATTTCAAATATTGCTTCCTCAAAAAGATTGGAAGGTGCTTCAACCATAACACAACAAGTAGCAAAAAATTTTTTATTAACTAATGAGGTAAGTTTAAATAGAAAGATAAAAGAAGCAATCCTAGCATTTAGAATAGAGAGAGCCCTTTCAAAAGAAAGAATATTAGAACTATACTTAAATCAAATCTATCTTGGAGGAGGAGCTTATGGTGTTGCTTCTGCAAGCTTAGAATATTTTGATAAATCAATTAGCGAATTAAATTATGGTGAAGCTGCTTTATTAGCCGCATTACCAAAAGCTCCAAGTAGGTATAATCCTTATAACAATATAGTATTAGCTAAATTTAGGAGAGATCTTGTTTTAAAAAACTTATATGAGAATAAATATATAAACAAAATTCAATATGAAAAATTTGTTAATAAAAAAATTATATTAAAAAAAAGAAAAAAAACCTTTACAGAAGACACAAGCTATTATGTAGAAGATATTAGAAAAGATGTTGTTGATCAACTTGGTTTTGATAAAGTTTATAAACAAGGATTAAATATAAGCACACCTATAAATCTAAGTTTACAAAAAATTGCTATAAAATCTTTAAGAGATGGTTTGGTTAGTTATGATAAAAGAAAAGGATGGCGAGGACCATTACTAAGAGATAAAAAATTAAACAATTGGAAAAATAATCTAGATAAATTTAGATTAGAAAACTCAATTAATTGGAATTTAGCCATAGTAAAAAAAATTAATAAATTTTCTGTAAAAATTGAAACTGAAAATAAATTAAAGGGAATTATTAAATATGAAAATATTTCCTGGATAAAAAAAGAATTTAATGAAATATTAAAAATTGGAGATGTAATTTATGTAGAGAATGTAGGTGATAATAAATTTGCTTTAAGGCAATTACCCTTAGTGAATGGAGGTATAGTTGTAATGGATCCATTTACTGGGAGAGTTTTAGCATTAAGTGGTGGCTTTAGTTTTAAGAAAAGTGAGTTCAATAGAGCAACCCAAGCATTAAGACAACCTGGTTCTGCGTTTAAACCATTTATATATGCGCTAGCTCTAGAAAATGATTACACACCATCTACTTTAATTTTAGACGCCCCACTAGTTCTAGATCAAGGGTCCGATTTAAAGATGTGGAAACCTGTAAATTATGGAAAAAAATTTTATGGCCCTTCAACATTAAGAATGGGGTTAGAAAAATCCAGAAATTTAATGACAGTTAGAATCGCACAGGATCTTGGTTTGAAAAAAATAGTCAATTTTTCTAAACAACTAGGTATTTATGATAATCCAAGTGAACTTTTATCCATTTCATTAGGTTCAGCCGAAACAACTTTGCTAAAACTTACATCTGCTTATTCTTCATTCGTAAATGGAGGAAAATTAGTAAAACCAATAATGATTGATCGAATTCAAGACAGTGAAGGAAGCACAATACTTAATAACGAAAAAAGAAAATGTGTAAATTGTGATCAAATATCAACTTTAAGTAAAAATTATCCAGTAATTGAAGATAAATTTGTTCAAATTTTCTCTCCTCAAACCGCTTATCAGATGACTTCAATATTAGAAGGTACGGTTCAAAATGGAACGGGAAGAAATTTAAAAGACCTTAATTTAGACCTAGCTGGAAAAACAGGTACCACTAATGGAAATACAGATACTTGGTTTATTGGGTTTACTTCAAAGCTTACAATAGGTGTATACGTTGGTTCAGATAGCCCAAAATCATTAGGAAGGCACGAAACAGGTGCAAAAACAGCGTTACCAATTTTTAAGAGCTTTATAAAAAATGCAGTTAAAAAAGAAGATGCAAGACCATTTAAAGTTGCAGATAATATTTTAATGAGAGTTATCGATCCCGTTACAGGTGAGAAAGCCTTGACTGAAAGCAAATCAACTATAATTGAGGCTTACAAACATAAGAAAATAAATAGTGTATTAAACAAAGATATTAATAATAGATTTAAAAATAATAATATATTAAGATTCTATTAATGGAAAACGAATATTTAAATCATAGATCTGAAATAGAAAAAATTAATCAAAGAGTTAAGGAGTATCTTTGAAAAAAATAATATTCATTCAAAATTAGAGGAAAACAATCGAAAAATGCTAGAGAATAATTTCTGGCAAGATAAATCAAATTCACAAAAAATAATTAAAGAAAAAAAACTATATGAGGAACTAATAAACTCATATGACAACTCTGTTAAGTCTTTAACAGAGCTGTATGAATTAAATGAATTAGCTTTAGAAGAAAATAATCAATCTGTCATTGCTGAAGTTTTAGGAGATATTAAAGATTTAAAAAAATTAGCTAAAAAAAATGAAACGAAATGCTTCCTATCAAATGAAACTGATAGTTTTGATAGTTACATAGAAATTCACGCAGGCGCAGGAGGAACTGAAAGTCAAGACTGGGCTGAAATGTTAAGAAGAATGTATTTAAAATGGTCTGTTATTAAAGGTTTTAAATCACAGTTGATAAGTGAGCATAAAGGTGATGAAGCTGGTATAAAATCATCAACAATAAAAATTGAAGGTGAATATGTTTTTGGATGGTTAAAATCTGAGTCTGGTATTCATAGGTTAGTCAGAATTTCTCCATTTGATTCAGGTGCAAGACGACACACAAGCTTTGCAAGTGTATGGATTTATCCTGTGGTTGATGAAAACATAGATATTGAAATTATAGAAAAAGATTTAAGGATTGATACATACAGATCTAGTGGTGCAGGAGGACAACATGTAAACACAACGGACAGCGCCGTAAGAATTACACACTTACCATCTAAAATAGTTGTTCAATGTCAAAACGAAAGATCTCAACATAAAAATAAAGATACCTGTATGAATATGCTTAGAGCAAGACTTTATGATTTTGAAATGAAAAAAAGAGAGAAAGAAAGTCAAACAGTAGAATCTTCTAAATCAGAAATAGGTTGGGGTCATCAAATTAGATCTTATGTTCTTCATCC
>Ga0209709_10002919_pt1 | contig 14500 bp, 22 predicted proteins | sample ArcticOcean_MG_C_2_FD_187435 | JGI IMG/M metagenome (GOLD analysis project Ga0209709, IMG submission 187435) | Marine microbial communities from western Arctic Ocean - ArcticOcean_MG_CB4_136 (SPAdes) (version 2) | ecosystem: Environmental > Aquatic > Marine > Oceanic | place: Arctic Ocean... | reverse complement strand
TTTTGTTATTTTTGTTTTTGGCATTTTTGGCATTTTTGGCATTTTTGGCATTTTTGTTTTTGGCATTTTTGGCATTTTTGGCATTTTTGTTTTTGGCATTTGCCCCTTTTATCTTAATAATTTTTTTGGCTGACTTTCGTTTGGCTGACTTTCGTTTGGCTGACTTTCGTTTGGCTATAATTTGTTTGGCTATGTTTGCTCTTTTGCTTTTGCTTGCGTTTGCTCTTTTGCTTGCTCTTTTTTTTTGCATATATATATTGTGTTATTATTTTATTATCAATTAATATTATGATTTTTTAATCATAATATTTCAATTCGTTTATTTTACAAACTTTTTTTTAGTTTTTCCATTTTTTTATAAAACATCTCTTCTATAACAGATATTTTTTTTTCATTATTTATCCGATAATAATTTGAATTGGATTTATTATAATCCGTTTCATCCATTATTTATATTTTTTTGAATTAAATTGATTACGCAAAATCTTTTAAAAATATTAATAAAATGCAAAGCAACGATCAAATTGACATTTCTTTATGGAAACGCATATTTCTAGGTTATGTGTGTAAAAACCCGGAATATTGTTTAGATAAAGATAAATTTACAAATAATTGTTGGCAATGTGCAAAAGCACATAGTAAGTGGTGCGAAAAAACACTATTGATTGACAATAAGGATATTACGTTGGTTCCTTATGGTGAAAATAATGAATATAAATCTGATATTGACTGTTCCGTTGCTTTGAGAAAACATCCGCTGGTAGATAGCGGCATTGCTTATTGGTCTACATACGATACACTTTTGATTGGTTATAATTTAAAAAAAACAGATGTTTGGTGTCCAGTGTTTTCACATAAAAGAGAAAAATTACTCTGTAAGGTAAGACATTCAATAAAAAAAAATATGGTTAGACGCGAACTATTACGTATAACAAAATTATATAATGATGTTATTATTTTAATTTGTGATTATTTGTGATCCCAAGTTGCAATAGCAATATCATCGCGATTCCAATTTGGAATTCTTTGGTGCTGTGTGTCAAAACCGTCTACTTTAAACTCCCAAATTTGTTTCCAACGGTTGTATGCGACGTCCATTAGGTCTACGGCAAGCGATGTTACCATCATTGGGTAATCAAATTCTCCACAAACGGAAGTATAACCATCTGTGGCAAGAATTACTTTTTCTTTTGAACCTTTGCGCTCAATTACATTTTTTGTCATTGTCCAACACGGCAATGATGGTTCGGATGATTTTTCTTGGCGTTTGTGAAAAGCTACGGGATCATTGTGACCAATACATCTTGTCATATTTGTCGCAGTCCCAGTATCCCAGTATATATAATGAGATGGTTTATGCGACATTGTTGTTGCCGATAATGGTGTTATGTCTGATTGATCAGTTACGCCACAATCTTTAATACATTTTGTATTGATATATTTAAAATTTTTCCTATTTTTTAATTGTTTCAAATCTTCATTGTATTCGGTGTCGTGGTCGGAATAAAGAACATTTTCTCCGTTTTGGAAAACAAATATGGGGCTGTCTCCAACCCGGTAACATTCTATATGAGTTTGCGATATTTTTACGATTGATAGTGTTGCGCCCGTATCGCAATATGGACCAAGGGACGCGATATCTTTGAATAAATTACTTTTAAATCCGCCATCTTTATCAGCAATGTGGAAATTTTCTTGAGAAACATATTCAATCCATTTTTCATCTGAAATGGTGTCTAGGAAATCGCGGATTTTATAACGTTTTTTATCCATATTACCACCGTGTGAATCTGAACACCAAAGAACTGACATTTCTTTAGTATGCACATATCCACAGGCATCTTGTCTTGAAGTATTTTGCACGATTGACGTGTTGTATGTGTTATCTCCATTTATTTCAAAGGTTGAATTTCTTTCACAAATTTCTCTTGAAATATTCATTTTGGTTGTTATATTTTTGTTATATTTTTGTTATATTTTTGTTATAATTATGTTATAATTATGTTAATATAAATCAATTTAAAATGTATACCATTTTTTTAATATAAATCTAAAATATTTAAATTAAAAATGTATATTTATTTATAAAATGTCTTATAGTACAAGAGATTTTGAAAAAATTGGCGAAGAAATGGGGCGAATATTTATTCGTTTTAAATATTATTCACCACTGCAAAAAATAATTTTTTTATATTTTATGTTTTTAATCATTGGTATACCATATTATTTTGTATTTTATAATTTAAAAGGGTCACACAAATTTTTACGAGGTATTTGATGTTATGATTTTTTGATGAATGTCTTTTATCAAAAGAAGCATTTCTTTATTTTCTTCAATGTGTTGTTTAATTGATATATTATACGTATAAACATAATAAATAATTTGCGGGATAATATACATTAAACTCGCACTTTTTATCAAATCTATACTATTCATAATATTCATAATATTCATAATATTCATAATATTCATAATATTCATAATAAAATATATTATTTAATATATTTTATTATATTTTGGAAACTTTATTAAATTGATTTATATACAATGCTTATAATTTTATTATAAAATTATGAATGAAATAGTTGACGAACCTGTTTGCGGCGTTGTATTAAACGAATGTTGCATTGAAGGTATGAAGAAAATTTCCAATGAAAGCGTAGATATTATTATTTGTGACCCGCCTTATAATATTGGTAAAGATTTTGGAAATAACTGTTGGGATGTTGATACTGATGAATATTTGTTGTGGTGTGATCAATGGATTGAACAATGTGTTAGAATTTTGAAACCAACTGGGACTTTATATATTTATGGATTTAGTGAAATTTTGGCTTATATTAGAGTTAGAATTAAGATTAATGTGCGGTGGATTGTTTGGCATTATACAAATAAGGTTACCCCTTCGTTGAAATTTTGGCAAAGAACGCACGAAAGTATTTTGGTTTGCTCCAAGAATAAACGGCCTAATTTTAATCGTGATGATGTTAGAGAACCATATACGAAAGCTTTCTTAAAAAATGCTGCGGGAAAAGTGCGGAAGGCGACCAAGGGTAGATTTAGCAATGGTAAAAAAGAAACGATTTACAAAGCTCATAGTGGTGGTGCATTGCCACGGGATGTTATTAAAATATCAGCTTTGGCAGGTGGGGCTGGTAAAAAGGAGCGCGTTAATCACCCTACACAAAAACCATTGGCGTTGTGTGAGAAATTAATCAAAGCTGCGATGAATAAAGCGGCGGATGGGGCGGCGGATGGGGCGGCGGCGGAAAAGACATTCCTAGTTGTTCCTTTTGCGGGTTCGGGTAGTGAATGTGTTGCTGCAAATAATTTGAAGGTTGAATTCATCGGTTATGAAATTAATCCCGAATATGTTGATTTATGCAATCAACGATTAAATAACATTTAAATATTATTATTATATAATGATAACTTTCAGAAATAAAATTAACAATATTTTAAAAAAGAAAAAAAACAGTTTTACGGTTAGAGAAATAATTGATTATTTTAAAAAAGACGGTATATTTGCAATTCTTTTTATAATTACGTTACCAACTTCAATACCAACGCCGGCCCACGCATTTGGATCTTCCACCATGATCGGTGGGGTAATCACATTATTGCTTTCTTTTCAACTCTTACTGGGATACGATACCGCTTATTTACCAGAGTTTATTTTAAAAAAAAAAGTTAATATTTCGTTATTTAGAAAAATATATCGTTCAAGAATTGATAAATTTTTAATAAAAATGGAAAATATTTTTAAAAAAAGAAATAAAAATGCATTTTGCTCAATAATGTTAAAGTTTTCAGCATTGGTAATGATGTTTAATTCAATTCTTATGTTTATACCACTAATAATGACAAACTGGTTACCGTCAACAACTGTTACATTTATAAGTTTTTCTTATCTTTTTAATGATGGTTTTATGTTTGTTACATCTTTATTATTATCCACATTAATATTTTTATTTTATATTGTTGCTTTCGTGTATATTTTTTCTTATGTAAAAAAAAATAAAAAAAATGTTTACAAATTTTTAAAGAAAAAGAAAAAGGAGATATTTTAAAATATCCAACTATTTATAAATGAGTAATGAAACCATTAGAAATAAATTTAATGATCTTGTTAAAAATGGTAAAGATATATATACTATTCAAGAAATAATTGACCATTTTGGTAAAGATAGTATTTTTACTTTATTGTTTTTAATAACTTTGCCAACATCTATACCCTCGCCACCACAAGCACTTGGCGCCGAAACTGTGTTGGGTGGAAGTTTGACAATATTATTATCTATCCAACTTATTATGGGTTTCAATAAACCTATCTTACCCAAGTTTATTACACGTAAACAAATAAATTTGGGAAAATTAAAAGATAATAAATACTACAAAAAAACAGATAAAATATTATTAAAAATGGAATATTATTTCAAGAAAAGATACACTTTTGTTTTTCAAAATATAGTTATAAAATTAGTGGCACTTCTTATGATAATCCCGGGTTTCTTAATGGTTATCCCCCTTGTTTTTACTAATTTATTCCCATCTATTGCTGTTACACTCATTAGTTTTGCATTTTTATTTAAAGATGGTTTGATGTTTATGATTGCTTCTTTTTTTACCCTTATCGTTGCATTAATTTATTTGGTATTCTTTAAATTTATTGTTAGGATGGGCAAACGAATGATGGGCAAACGATGGGCAAACGATGGGCAAACGAAGGGCAAACGAAGGGCAAACGAAGGGCAAATAAAGGGCAAACGAAGGGCAAACGAATTAAGCGTTAAATTTTTCGGGTTCAATCGGTTTGGCATCTGAAAATTATTTTATCCAAATATTTTAAATTGATAAAATAATTATTATTATTATTAAATTATTATTATTATTAAATTATGGCCAAATCATTCTATAATGATATATATATGTGTCACTCTTGGCACTTTGATGGTGCTGGTTTATGGGATCAAGTTTTATATAAAGTTGAAGATATTTCGCAATATTATAAAGATATACGTTCTCGTAATGCTGGGTTGGGTAAAAATCACCCACTAGTTAATAGAAGGTTTGCCTATTGGGTTGATGAAAATACTTTATGCACGGGTTATACGTTGAAAACTAACCCAAGTTTGTTTAGACCTGTTTATAAACCCGAGCGTTTTAAATTTATGAGAAAAATGCTACCTAATATACCAATAGTTGTTAAAAAAAGAGAAAAATATCTCAAACATCTCGGACATAAAGAAATTTTTAAATTAACAAAAATACCAGAAGATGTTATAAATGTTATTATGGATTTTGTTTAGGTTTAAGATTTTGAGTTTAATAAATACTTGAATAATTATTAGGAAGTGTTATGAATAGTTTTCTAACTCTTTTATTGGCGATTCTTTCTACGTCTCCCACGTGTGGTGCGTAACCCGATTCAAAAAGTTCTAAGAAAGCTTCTATGTACAATTTTTCTCTGCGTTCTGGTGCACATAACTGAAATAATTCTTGCTTTCCAGATGCAAATCTTTCCACTAAAGCTGAGAAATTCCCCTTCAAATGCGTCTGAAATTTTTCTTTTTCTTTATTCCATTGTCCTTCATATAAAGACTGGAGATTATTCCAACTCGGTATCATTTTTTCACTGTAATTTTGTATTTCTTCGTTGGTTACTTCGTTTATTTTTTTTGTTATACTTACTGGTGCGGTTGTTGCTCTTGTCGCTCTTGTATTGGATGTATTTGTAAACGGGTTGCTTATTGTGGGTTTTGTATTGACCATCATTGATTGTGGTGAAAACGGTTTCTGACTAAAACTATTTAATTTGTTTTCCAATGCTGTTAAATCCATTATATTTTAATTTAATACATTTTTTTTAAATTAAAATTTTGATAGGTGATATTGGGATAATATTACAAAAATTATTTACTTTTTTTATTCTTTTTACTCTTATTTTGTTTCTTATTTTGTTTCTTATTTTGTTTCTTATTTTGTTTCTTATTTTGTTTCTTATTTTGTTTCTTATTTTGTTTATTCTTTTTACTCTTATTTTTTCCTTTTCCCACTGTGCTAGATGCGATTGACGTCATCTGACATTTTTCACTATCTTGGCGCAACATACTCAGTCTCCTTGGGCTGAATTCTCTTTCAATGTCAAGTGGTTGTATACCGTCATCACTTGTGCAACTTTCCAATTCACCTAATCCCCCGAAAACAAACACTCGTTTACAGTTTTCAACACAACGTCGTGAAACGAGTGGGTACATTTTTTTATCCAGTAGCGCTGGATTTGATGTATATGGTATTGCCTCCGTTTTCAATATATTTATAACTTGATTATAAGAAGTAAATGGGAACAGATTGGGGGTGTTACTGCTTGTTCCAGTTATACTACCAAACGATGTATTATGTATAAATGCTGCATAAATAACACCATTTCTTAAAAGGGTTTCGGCGGCAATCAGATCTCCTTGACCATTATCACCTATCCAAATTGCTCTATAATTATTGCCATATTTCTTTTTTTTTTCCTCAACATACTCCGTTATCTGCTTAATTTTTACCTGAGCCATCGCATTAAACGCGAATCTTTTTGGATCACCAACACGTAAACATCTGTTTGTTAACTGTTGGACTGATGAAGAACACGACGCCAGTATTTCACCTCTAAAGTAGTCAATTGGACATCCCAGATGTTCCGATATCTTCATTAATTGTTCTGTGGACTTCTTTCTAAAATTAGCGCTTACAATTACTGTTGGCAATGATGATATATTATACATTTGACTATGTAATGATTTTACACATTTATAATATTCATAATGATTTCTTCTGTCACTCCCAGCAAATAACGCTCTTCCACCAAAAAAACCTCTCCAAGAACTATCGCCAGCTGGATGCAATGTATCGTCCACATCTGAAAATAACTGATATATTGGTCTATTGGGGGTCTTCCTCGTATTTTTTTTACGCGTATTTTTACGTGTATTTTTACGTGTATTTTTACGCGTATTTGCTTTACGCGTATTTGCGTTCTTCATCATTGTGTATAATAAGAAGACAATTAAATTGATACATTTTTAATTATAATAATAATTAAAAATATGGTTTTTGACGCAACACTTTTCAATGTATCATAAAATACTCAAATCATTAATATCACATATGTTACATTATCAAAAAATAAATAATATTACATCGCAATGTGTAACAAATTGTAAATGTTTATATGATTTCCTCCGAGTGAATTTTAATGTTAAATTAAATATTATTGTTGGGTTTGTTGTTGGGCGCAAAAGTTGCGGTAATTACACATTATGCACACACTTATGGATTGAATATGACAATGTTCAATATGAACCATCATTGGAATGGACAACTTCTGTATGTAGATTTAATACTATTTTTGAATTTTTAAATTCAAAAATATGGGAGACTATCAAAATAGGCGTCAATGAATACAATCAACGCGGTGGAATTAAAAAATTGATGGTTGATTGGGAAATTCATAATCAACAGGTTAATATAATTCAAAATACTTATAATGCGGACCTACCAACAATTTGAAATTATACTTTTGTATTACAGATTTAAATTCTTTTTAAAACTTCGTAAATGATGTATGTTGATGCTGCAAATACCGTACCACCCCAAAGCGCATCTCTTATAGAAAAAGCCAATGTCCAATTTTTTAATGTTGAATAGTTTGTAAGATCATACACCCCATACACAAATACACCTAAAAAGAATGCGTCCAATAAAGGTTTCCTGTCTTTAATTATAAAATAATACAGACCAACCGCCAATAAAATATACACCGCGAACGCTGGTATTTTCTTAAATTTTAAAGGCGATCCTTGAATTAATTTAAAATATTTATTAAAGTGTGACACATTCATTGTTATGTATGCAATATCTATTGTTAAATATACCAGTGCTGTAATTATTAAATCTTTTAATTTAAATTTCATTATATACTTCTGAGAGAAAGATTTCTGTTATATATTTTGGGATTTCGTATTCTTCTGGTCTGTATTTTTTTTCTATCCATTCCAATGTTAATGGGCAAGTCGCTGCATATGGCGCTTTACTTGTCCATTTTGTTTTATTTAAAAGTGTCTTTAATTTTTTTATTCTATTTATCATCCCACCAGCATTTCGCGGCGGAATATGCTTTAATGCCCACTCAAATTGCATTGATTCTATCTTTGTTGGGAACCCGTGTATCAGACAAATATGTTTCCACCCGGGGCCCTTGCTTGTGGTATATTTAGCTCCCCCTTTAATCTCTCCGTTATGCGCTCTCAATCTTTTTTCTACATTGTTTGATACTCCAACATATGTATATCCTCGGTTCTCAATGATATAGCACGACCATTCCATTTTATATTATAAATTATTATTTTCTGAGAGAATTAAATTGAATTATCCATTTACAATTAACCATTACACCATTTACAATGTCTTTTAAATCCAAAAATTATTTTCATAATTTACCTGATGAACTTCAATTATTGATATATTCATTTGATCCAACATTTATCCAACGATTTAGATTGGCTTTGAATAAAGTGAATGAACAATTTTATAAAGGTGGGTTTCATAGAAAAAGCTTAAGAGCTGATTTATATATTAAACGACAAGTATGGTGCTGTGATAAATATTGGAGATCTAAACACCCAAATATGCTACAAGATAATCGCCTGGATAGAAGAAAGCATCCTGTTATCAAAGAATGGGATGTTAAAGAAGCTAAAGCTATTTGTGCTGTATATTTTCCAAAACATTCGTCAAAGTACCCCGGTATACGACACATTATATCATCGGGTGCAAATCCCGTTTCTTCGTGGATTAAAAATATTAAAAAATTTGAGAGACACCACCCTTTTTTGGCAAAAACTTTATATCTTTAATGAAATTGAATCCCAACTTTAATAAAACCGATATAGACATTCCGTTATAATTTTTATTATGGATTCTATTTTTGGTTGGATAGCTACGGCGGGGACATTTATTTATAAACTTCCCCAAATTTATAAATTATATAAAACCAAACAATCAAACGATGTTAGCACACTTTGGTAATACAAACATCTGGCTATATTTTTTACATTATACACGGCATTATAATTGACGATTACCCAACCATCGCCACTGGTGGGATTGCAATGGTACAGGGGATAATCTTGGTTGTGTTATGTTGTCTTTATAAAACGGTGGAGGCGGATGCGGGTGATGCGGGTGATTCGGCGGGTGATGCGGCGGATAATGGTGCTGTAGAAATGGTTGTTTTATAATTTATATGCACACTTCCACCTGGCCCCCGAACCCGCCCCCTATCCCGCCGCCAAACCACGCAAACACGCCAAGGGTGCCAAGAACAACCATATACAGGAAACTGGATTACCGGGCACGAAATGGATTACCGGCGCCTATCCACCCCCTATAACCAAGATAGACCAAGTGCCAAGATAGAACCATCAACACTCGTCATATATTCTTAGATTACGCCCGAGATTACACCCAAGATTACGCCCAAGATTACGCCTAGATTACGCCGAGATTACACCAAGAATATACCAAGAATATACCAAGATTACACCAAGAATATACCAAGATTACACCCAAGATTACACCCAAGATTACGCCCAAGATTACGCCGAGATAGGGTTGTACCATTATGATACACTTTCATCTAGCTTTGTTATACGCCCCCTATCCCGCCGCCAAACACGCACGCCAAGGGTACCAAGTACCACCATAAAAACTGGATTACCGGGCACGAAATGGATTACAGGCGCCTATTCACACCTATAACCAAGATTAAGACCAAGATAGAACCATCAACACGCGGCACATCTCACCAAGATTAAGACCAAGATTACACCTTGATCTAACCATCAACCAATATTACACCAAGATTACACCAAGAATATACCAAGATTACACGGCACCAACCAAGATTACACCTAGATTACACCTAGATTACACCTAGAATATACCAATATTACATCAAGAATATACCAATATTATACGGCACCAACCAAGATTACACCTAGATTACACCTAGAATCAAACTTCTCTCACAACTATTTTACGATTATATTTTTCGTTATATGGTCCAGAACCATAACACCGAAGTCTATTGCAATTTACCTCTCGCGATGAACCAACACAATTGTATAAACTTTATCATTTCCTCAAATTGAAAAAGGATTTTTACCACTTTTCACCTTTTCCAAAAGTGCTTTAAACCTTTTTTAAACCTTTTTTAAACCTTTTTTAAACCTTTTTTAAACCTTTTTTACTAGATTCCCACCCGAACCACAATTCTCCAAAAATAACAAACACACCCTTCCGTTATAGCGGGGGCAAAGCCCCCGGACCCCCATAATTATTTTATTCCTTATATATATAATGGGAGTCAATCCATCAAACCGAAGATTAAGAGCTTCGAATAATTTAACAAAGTACGGTGCGGAAGGAAATGCCCGAACTGGTGGTGGTTTTGGCGTTGGCAATAAAGGTGGCATTGGATTTGGCATAATGCGTTTTAGATTGTTTAACAAAATTAAACCGAAATCAAATTCAAACACTGGAATGTATGATAAAAACTCAGTGAGAATGCCTTCATTTAGGCGCGACGTCTGTTGTTTTAATAGACTTTTGCAACCTATCAATAATCAACCCAAAAATAACAATTCATTGGTATATAGGGCAGGATTAAATAGACGTTAAAATTTAAATTGAATTAAAAACATTTATTAATTAAAAAATTAAAAAATGTTTAAACCTAAAAAAAATAAAATTGTACCAGAAGGCACTTTAGATAGAAATGATCCTATTCAAGCGAGGGTGAGCGAAAATATATTAAATATGAAAAAAATCAAACCAAAAAAGAAAGAAGAAAATAAGAAAATTAAGAAATCAAACCGGTAGTATCTCTATTGCATCACAATACACGACATTTGATTCGCGTAATTCGGGCTGCTTGGGCACTAAAATTCCAATACCAATATTTTTTTTTTCATACGTCGGTGTTCTCGCAGCAGGCCTTGTTGAATTAAACGCCAAATATTCATCAGTTGGGGGTTTTTGTTTCTTTGAATGCCAAATATGGGCATGTCCACAATATAAACATAAATTGTCACAATGTAACATAAATTTATTACACTTGCAAGTTTTAAATTCGCAATGAAAACGCATATTAGTATTCTAATATTTGCTTTATTATGTTTTTAAATAGTATATGAATCACGTATTAATTAAAAGACAAATAATTATGTTTATAGTTATGGTAATTGTGGGGATGTTATTCAATCCAATGAATATTTTAGCATATAGACGAAATGATTTATATATATCGTTAACTTTATTTTATGGCGGATTGTTAATGGCATCAAATATGATTTGGGCGCACGAAATCATTCATTATTTATCTATGGGGCATTTTAATATGGATGTTTTTTTTATTGGAATTATTTGTTCAATTTTGGTGTCAACATTATTATTAAAACAACAATTTTTGGTGAACGATAAACAGTGGTTAAAAAGAATGATACCGCATCATTCAACGGCCATTACAACGACGACAAAATTATTAGAAAACAATAATAATTTTAAAGATAATCCCAAATTATATCACTTGGCAAAGGGTATTGTTTATAACCAAAAATTAGAAATTCAATTCATGAAAGCCTTATTATAAATAGTTTGTTATTTTATTGTTTTTATGTTTATATATAATAACAATGAGTAAGAATATAATAACTTTGTGTGAAAAAACGATATGTCATTTTCGCACAATTTTAAATAAATCTAATTCCAAGGCTATGTTAATTGGCGTAAAAGGTGGTGGTTGCAATGGTTTAAAATATTACGTAGAACCAACGAATGATGTTCCAAATAAATTAGATGAAGTATTTGTGGTTGACAATGTTAATATTATTGTATGTGGTAAAAGTTTATTTCATCTAATTGGTACTAAAATAAAATGGAAAGATGATTTAATGGGTAGTGGATTGGAATTTAATAATCCAAACGCAACTTCATCGTGTGGTTGTGGTGAAACATTTTCTTTATGATTTTTTTCTTCTTTTTATTTCATTATCAAAATCTTTTTTTGTTAATTTATACCCCCAGTGTTGCAAAACCTGACGTATTTTTGGACTCACCGTTTCGTCATTCCATTTTGATTTTTTTTTGATAATTTGCGTTACTAAAAAGCGCATAAAGCGTCCTCTCCCACCAGCCAAGTTTCGCCACCTTTTAACCTGTCTTTCGTCGTCTGAACATCGTTTACCTTTATAAAAGTCACAATACCAATGTACCCACCCATAAGGATGTTGTTTATTTATCCAACCCTTCCCTTCCCAAAATTGCAATGATGTCCCAACTTTTACACCATATTTATTCTTCTTTTTGTCATATTCTTTTGAAGATAAACAATCCTCTGGAATACCTTTCCACCATTTATATTTTTTATGAATATTTTTAAGATTTTTCTTTACAACTGTTGAGCGAATTGGTCGCCAATAAGTTCCACCGAAGCTGCCCAATTTAAACATTTCTCTGGGAGTTAAATTGGGTAAAAAATTTGGATAATCTTTAAAATGAATTCTTTTATTTTTTATTCGTTTTCTTGTTTTGGGCATATACAATATTATCATAAAAAAAAATATACAATTAAAGAAACCTATATTATAAAATATTTATTTGTTCTTGAGAAAGTTTTAAATATTCATAAATTTTTTCATCAGTCCAATTTCTATCAAATGGCACCAAAGGTATATATTTACAAGTATCTTTTGATATTGTTTGCGAAACTTTTCTAATAGACAATAATTTATTTACAATTTTTGTTTGTAAATAAGATTTTAATGAAATTGCTTGAAATTCCGTTTCAACTTTGAAAGAAACATAACTACCAGAATGAACTTCATCTTCGTTTAATATAAATAATTTATCAAATCCACTGTATGCACCTTTAACGGCCGTCGGACTTATAACTTTCCAAAATTTCATATCATCTTTTACCTTTAAATTTATATATCTTTTCCTATTTTTATTTTGTTTCACCGATACATAACAAACAATATTATTATTTTTATCATCTATAAATCTTTTATCATTTGTTTCAATACCAAAACACCTCCCAACAAATATTTTTTGTATACTTTCAAATTTTTTAAATAATTTAATTATTTCAAAATATTTAGGATTCAATATTTTATCGGTAAGATTTAAATCATATATGACATCATTAAATTTGCAAAATCCATTATAATTTGAATTTTTATAAAGAATACAACAACCTCCTTTAATATCCACAACCGATCCAAACCATTTTTTTGAACTATCTGTATGTTGTATTGATTCAATATCTTTTCTTTGTTGTATACATTTTCTAAATTTACTTAAACCCTTACCTGTTACAAACCATCTACTGGGTATAACAAATAACAATTTATCAGTTACATCTATAAATTTTTCAACAAATAAATGATATAACGGTTTTGATACTCTACTATTATCTTCTTGTGATGTTGTATATGGTGGATTTCCAATTACAGCATCAAACTTAGTTACACTTTTCCACGTATTGGTTTCCCCGTTTATATTCATATCTAACGTATTTCCTTCATAATAATTAAGTTTATATTCATTTTGTGGATCAATTAATAATTTATTAATAAATATATTTGCCGAATTAATGTCACAAAAATATAAACATTTTTCAACAATTGTCTTATATCTATCTTTTTCATTGGGTATTATTTCTTTTAAACCATTCATAAATTTATCAATGATATCAATAACAAATCCACCTTTTCCAGAGCATGGTTCTAAAACCTTTTTTTCAGATTTCCAAAACTCACTTGGTATTTTATCTAATATTTCCTGTCGTAACTTAAACGGTGTTGTTACTTCCGCATTCTTCTTTTTTTCATTTTCCTTAGGAATGAAATATTTATCAATTATTTTTGACAATTTTTTACTATTTCTAATATTTTTAATAAATAGTTCTTTAATATTCCTAATTGTATCAGTGGTATCTAAATTATCAACCATATATTTTTTATAAATATTAATAAAATTATATATAAGCGATTTATTAATATTCTTATTATTCCACCATATTTGCATTTGTGAAATTAGTATATTGTATAATTTTTCATCATTTTGTATTATATCAAACATTTCAATTAATGATGTATTTTTTTCACGAATGGTTAATAGACATACTAATGGTATCACATCTTTAACTATTTCCATATAATTAATTTTTTTTTCTTCATTATTTTTTATTATATTGTTTATTATTATATTATTTCTATCAATCTTTATTTTTTCAATACCCTTATTTATTGTTTGATCTTTTATACTATATTGTGTTTGATTTTTTGAAGGTTTAATTATTAAATCTTTCATAATTTTTATTTCATCACTTGTTAATAACACTTTATTTAAAGAAAGTTTATTTAAATAATTATTCAATACTTTTTCAAT
>Ga0209709_10002918_pt1 | contig 14500 bp, 16 predicted proteins | sample ArcticOcean_MG_C_2_FD_187435 | JGI IMG/M metagenome (GOLD analysis project Ga0209709, IMG submission 187435) | Marine microbial communities from western Arctic Ocean - ArcticOcean_MG_CB4_136 (SPAdes) (version 2) | ecosystem: Environmental > Aquatic > Marine > Oceanic | place: Arctic Ocean... | reverse complement strand
TTGTGGCTTTATCTCTTCTTATATGTTGCTCTCTTGTTTGAAGAGCAAGTCTATAAGCTTTTTTACCATGTCTATCTACTGACACTCCAACTATTCTTCCTGGCATTGATCTTTTATATTCATCTTTAGTTGCAAAAAATGCTGCATGTGGACCTCCATAACCCATTGGAATTCCAAAACGTTGCGAACTACCTACTGCAATATCAGCACCTAATTCAGATGGTGTTTTTAGCTTAGCAAGAGCTAATAAATCACATACTAAAACTGCTTTTCCATTATGCTTGTGTATTTTGCTTATAGCTTCACTAGGATCCTTTATATCTCCTAAAGTGCCTGGATATTGAATAATCCCACATATAATATCATCTTTAATATCCTTATCTTCATCTCCAACTATTATCTCTAAACCCAATGGTTCTGCTCTTGTTTTAATAACATCAATAGTTTGGGGATGACAATTTTTTGAAACAAAAACTTTTTTAGTCTCAGATTTAGATATTCTATAACTTAAACCCATAGCTTCTGCTGCTGCTGTTCCCTCATCTAAAAGCGATGCATTAGCAATATCCATTCCAGTAAAATCTATGATCATTTGTTGAAAATTGAGTAGCATCTCAAGTCTACCTTGTGCCACTTCGGGTTGGTATGGAGTGTAAGAAGTATACCACCCTGGATTTTCTAATATATTTCTTAGTATTACATATGGAGTATAAGTCCCATAATAACCCATTCCTATGAAACTTGAATAAACTTCATTTTTTTTTGCAATATTCTTTAATTTTCTAAGGGCTTTATATTCAGAATTTGGATCACCAATATCCAAATCATCTTTGAGAAGAATTTTTTCTGGTACAGTATCTTTTATTAACTCATCTAAGCTTTTATAGTCCAGCTCTTTAAGCATACTACCTTGTTCTGCCTCAGATGGACCTATATGTCTTTGTATAAAATCTTTTTGAGCATTTTTTAACATTTAATTACCACTTTCTTTTGAAAATTTTTCATATTCTTCCTTGTTCATTAATGAATCCATTTCAGATTTATTAGTAATTTTTAGTTTAAAAAACCAAGCCTCATTCTCTGGATCAGTATTAACTTTTGCAGGATCATCAACGATCGATTGGTTATTTTCAATAATTTCACCTGATACAGGTGTGTAAATATCACTAGCAGCTTTCGTAGATTCTACAACGCCAGCATTACCATCTTTATCAACAGATGTTCCTATCTCTGGCAACTCTACAAAAACAATATCTCCTAACATTTCTGTTGCGTGTTGTGTAATTCCTATAGTAGCTGTATCCCCATCTAATTTAATCCACTCATGTTCTTTAGAAAACTTTACTTCACTCATTTGTTAGCTCCATTCACATAACTTTTTTTATAAAATGGCAAATTACTTATATTTGCTGGATATTTTTTTCCTCTTACTTCTAAAAAAATTTTCGTATCTATTTTTGAAAATGAACTTTCTATATATCCCATAGCGATTGGCACTTGAATACTTGGTCCAAAAGTTCCACTTGTGATTTTACCAATATTTTTATTATCTTCACTAAATATTACCGTATTTTCTCTCGCTATAATTCTTCCCTCAGGTTTAATACCAACTCTAACTTTGCTTATACCATTTTCTATTTGAGATTTAATTTTTTCAAAACCTATAAAACCACCAGAAATAATTCTGTTTTTAGATATTGCCCATTTTAAACTTGCTTCTATAGGGCTTTTGTTAACATCCATATCATGTCCATACAAACAAAGTCCTGCTTCTAATCTCAAAGTATCTCTTGCTCCTAGACCAATTAAATTTGCCCCTTCGCTTATAAGTTTTTCTGTAAATAATTCTGCATATTTATTCTTTATTGATATTTCAAAACCATCTTCACCTGTATAACCTGATCTAGTAATATAGATGCTCTCATCGAGGTAATTAAAACTATTACCATTCATAAAATTTAGTTCAGATACACCATTAATTATTTTTCCTAATATCTTTACTGCTTTTGGCCCCTGAATGGCTATAAGTGACAATTCTTCACTTAAATTCATTTCATACTTGTCGCCTAGTAATTTTTTCAAAATTTCAAAGTCCGAATGTTTGCAGGCAGCATTTAGCACAATATTAAATCCACCAACTATTTTTGTAATGATTAAATCGTCATGAATGCCTGCCTCATCATTCATTAGAAAACTATATTTTGACTGGTTTAGTTTGCAATTTTTTAATTCAACTGGAAATATTTTTTCAAGGTCTTCAGCTAATAAACTATCACCTTTAATAAATAGTTGCCCCATGTGAGATACATCAAAGATACCTGCGTTCTCTCTTGTGTTTTTATGTTCTTCAATAATGCTCTTCGAATACTGAATGGGCATTTCATAACCAGCAAATGAAACTAACTTTGCTCCATATTTTTTATGTAATGAATTTAATGCTGTTATTTTATTTTCCATATTAACTCTTCAATACCCATCTGTATGTTTGCCTGAGAGTTTTATTCCGTCGGCGAGAATTTAATCTCTTTCCAGAGTTAATATGCTACGGTCCTTTTGCCTGAGAGATTCCTGGGTGGTTGCTCCTTCGGCGCTGCAATTTAATGCAGTCTCTCCCGTTAGTAAATAATCTATTAGATGCGACTTAGAGTCAATCAATAACTTTTTCTTTTTTGCTAGATAAAAGTAAGGATGAAAACTGAATTAAAACTGCGAATAAAATAATTCCACCTCCAATTAAAGTAAATAATGAGGGTCTTTCACTGGCAAATAAAAATGCCCATATTGGACCAAGAACAGATTCGGATAACATTATAACTCCAACCATCGCTGAGGGAGTATTACGTGCTCCAATAGTTATGAATATAAAGCCAAAACCAACCTGAAAAAAACCTGCTAAAAAACCTAAAAATATGTCATTAGTTGAAACCATTAAACTATGTGAATAGTAAATACATACACTTAATCCAATTAAACATGAGCTTACTCCAGCAACAAATTGTGCAGGAATCATATCTACGGTAGGAAATTTTCTTACAATCATTATTAAGACTGCAAATGTGATGGGCATTGTAAAGGCTGCTAAATTTCCTGAAAGATTACCTGGTTTTATATCATTACCTACCATTAGGATAACTCCTGATATTGCTAATATTATTGAAACTAAAGTAACTGATGAAATTTTTTCTTTTAAAAATAAGTAACCAAAAATTGCAAGAAATAAAATCTGTAATGATATTATAAAATTAGTATTAGCAACTGATGTGTTTGACATTGCATACACATAGCCACAAAATCCAAATGATAATATAATACCCCCAAATAAACCCGGTAGTCCAGACTTATAGAAAGAGTTCAATGTTTTCTTTTTATAGGTAATTATTAGAAAAGCTAAAACTGTCAATGTAAAAAATAGAGATCTCCAAAAAAGGATTTGCCATTCTGTTGATCCTTCAAATTTTTTTACAATAAGTCCACCAAAACTTAAACTTAAAGCTCCCATAAAAATTAGTAATGGGCCAGGAATTTTGTTAATTACATTCATTTAAATATCTATTTGTATCTTCTGTGTATGCTTTAAATATATTTTGAGCTTCTTCAAGACTTACTTCTTTAAAATTTATTTTTGTTCCAGGTGCTAATTGACCAATTAAATCAAGGTCAGCAGCAATAACTACTCCAATCTTTGGGTATCCTCCAACTGTTCCATGATCAGACAACATTATTATTGGATTTCCATCGGCTGGTACTTGAATAACTCCTCTGACTAGACCTTCTGATTTGATATTGGTATTTACTAAATTTTCTAATTTAGGACCCTTTAATCTTATGCCCATCCTGTCAACAAGGTTTGTAATTAAAAAATCTTCTTTAAAAAATTTATCTATCACTTCCTTTGAAAAATAATTAAAATTTGTACCTTTAATAATTCGAATAATATTATCAGGAGAGTGATTATAATTTATTTTTCTTTTATTTAAGTTCTTGGTGTCTAATTTTTTAATAAAAATTTTATCATTTAAAGAATACTTTTTCCCATTATTAGGTCCAATATTTGCTTTAGTATTTATAGAGTAGCTACCCCAAGTTTTTTTTAAATCAAAGCCACCATTAACTGCAAGATATCCATAAGTAGATTTTTTCGTTGCTATTATGTCTATTTGATCCTCTTCTTCTAAAATATAACTTTTATAGCACTCGCCATCCTCTACTTCTAAGTTTTTTCTGATAATCTTAAAAAATATATCTCCAGATATTGCAAAATTAATTTTTCCATTTTTTAACTTTAAAAGTGGACCTTGAAATGCAAATTCTATCACAGCTTCATTTAATTGATTTTCAACTAATTTATTAGATAATATATAATTTCTTTGATCAATTGCACCACTTACTGCAATACCGATATGATATAAGTGATTTCTACCTTTATCTTGAATGGTAGTGTTAACACCGGCCCTTAAAATTTCAAAATATGCTTTATTCATTCCAATTTAAATATTCTTCTTTTGTTATTTGATAAAACCTTACTTTATCTCCAGGATTAACTAAGGCTGGTTGATTTAAATTTTTATAATCAAAAATTTTCTTTGGAGTATTACCAATAATATTCCAACCCCCAGGGCTTTCAAAAGTATAAATATTTGTAAATTGTTCTGTAATGCCAACTGACCCTTTTGGCATTTTAACCCTTGGTGTTTCCAAACGGTCACATCTAATATTCTTATTTAAATCACCTAAAAAAGGCATTCCAGCAACGAAACCCGTCATATAACAAAAATATTCTTTGTTAAAATATAATTCTAATATTTGATCTTTATTAATATTCAATTTTTTAGTTAATCTTATAAGATCTAATCCATATTCATCATCACAACAGACTGGAATTTTTATTTTTTGATTATTATTTTTAATATTTTTATGAATAGTTAAACCTTCTATTAAATTTTTAATTTTTTTGTAATTTGTTACGGTCAAATCAAAACTAATGATTAATTTGTTATAAGAGGGAGTTAAGTTGGTTATTCCTTCTGCTTTTTTTTCTTTTATTAATTTTGATAAGTGATTAAAATAATCTATTACATTGGCATTTATTGACTCATTAACTTCATAGCCAAAATCACAATAAACAGCTGTATCACCAAGATTTGATATATTTTTAATCATGAAACGTTATACTCTAAACTAAAATGTATGGAAATTAATATCAATTGTGATTTAGGAGAAAAATCTAAGTTTCATTCTATTGAGAATGATCCAGAATTACTTAATATTGTAAATTCTGCCAACATTGCCTGTGGTTACCATGCTGGTGACGAACAAACAATGGATATGGTTATTCAAATTTCCAAAAAAAATGGAGTTAGCATAGGTGCTCACCCTTCTTTTAATGATCCTGAAAACTTTGGAAGAAAAAGAATGAATTTGAGCTCTTTAGAAATTAAAAGATTAATTTTTAAACAATATGAAATGTTGCAAGAAATTGCTCAAAGACATAATGAAAATGTAACCCATATCAAGCCACATGGGGCGCTTAACAATATGGCCTGTGAAGATTTAGAATTAGCAACAACACTAGCGATAGCTATTAAAGAAATAAGTAAAGATATTATTTATCTTGTACCAACAGGCTCACTAATGGAAATAGCTGCAAAAAAAAATGATATGAAAATAGCCTGTGAGATATTTGCTGATAGAAATTATGAAGATGATGGAAATTTAATTTCTAGAAAAAATCCAAACGCTTTAATCATTAACCCAGAGCTAGCAAAGAAACATGTATTAAGTATGGTTAAAAATCAGTCAATAAATTGTCTCAGTGGTAAACAGATACCTTGTGAAATTGACTCAATTTGTATACATGGTGATAACAAAAGTTCATTAACAACTGCTAAATTTATTAAAGAAAATTTAGTTAATAATGGCCTTATATTAAAACCTTTAAATAGAATGAAAAAATTTAATTAAAATATGAAAAAACTTATTTATACCGTACTAATAATTATAGCTCTTACTAATAAATCATTTTCAGCCGGAACATCTAGTGATACTTCTGATGGCTCATCAAGCTACAAAAAAGCTTACAACCTAGTTAAAGCTGCAAAGAAATATGAAAAAAAAGGTAAAACTGATAAAGCACAAAAAAAATATGCAAAAGCACAAAAGCTTCTTTTAAAATCTAATAAAGAGAAACCTCTACAAGCAAATACCTTAAATTATTTAGGCTTTACTACTAGAAAACTTGGAGATTATGAAAAAGGTGAAGAATTTTACTTACAAGGCTTACAAATAGAACCTAATCATAACGGAATAAACGAGTATCTTGGTGAGCTCTACATAGCGACTAATAGAATGGATCTGGCTAAAGAAAGATTAAATGTTTTAAAAAATTGCAACTGTAAAGAATATAAGCAATTAAAAGAAATAATTGAGGGCACAAAAAAATCTAAATATTAAACCATTGAATTATTATAGTTTTTTAATATTATAAAAATACCTTGATAGAAGAATTAATAATTTTAACCCAGATTATATTTATAGACATCATTTTAGCTGCTGATAATGCGATTATTATTGGCTTAATTGCTGCTAACTTTGTTCCAAAGAATAGAAAACAAATAATCTTATGGGGTGTTGCTGGTGCTTTAGTTTTTAAAATTATTTTTGCACTTTTTGCTACTTACTTATTTGAATTTTATTATATAAAAATTTTAGGTGGGCTACTTCTAATTTGGATTGTTAATGACTTAAGAAAAGATTTGGTTGAGATGAAAAATAAAATTAAGTCTCCAATAAAAAAATCGACAGAACCATCTTTTGTAAAAAGTATTTATAAGGTTTTGTTTGCAGATATTACAATAAGCTTTGATAATGTTATTGGGGTAGTTGGTGCTGCAAAAGGTTATTTTGGTTTTATGATATTTGGTCTTATTTTATCAGTAGTTTTAACTGGTGCATTAGCTACTTATTTAGCAAATTATATCCAAAAACACTTATGGATAGCCTATGTTGGTTTAGGTTTCATCTTAATAGTAGCTCTACAATTAATAATTGGTGGATTAAATGATTATGGAGTTTTATCAATTAACGAAACTTTTAAACAATACTTTTAAACTAATAAGAATATTTCTTAGTTGGAAATTTAGTTTTTAAAACATCTTTTTTATATTTTAAAGCTGCATCATTAATCTGTTTTTCAATATTTGAATATTTTTTTACAAACCTTGCGTTAATTTTATTTAATCCTATAAGATCATCAGTAACCAAAACTTGTCCGTCACAGTGTACAGATGCACCGATACCAATTGTTGGTATTTTAAGTGTTTTCGTGATTTCTTTTGCCAAGGAACTTTCAATACATTCTAATACAATAGAAAAAACACCCACCTCTTCTAGAAGTTTAGAATCTCTTAAGATAATTTTTCTTTCAGTTTTTTTTTCTCCTTTAAATTTAAAATTAGTTGCAGATTGTGGTAATAATCCCAAATGCCCCATAACTGGGATATTATTTTTGATTAATGTTTCAATTATTTGAAAAACTTTTTTACCACCTTCAAGTTTAACGGCATCACATTTCGTTTTAGATATTATTTTTCTTGCATTTTTTAAAGCTTCTTTTGGATTTCGGTAAGTATTGTGGGGCATATCTACTACCATTAAACTTTTTTTAACACCCATTCTTACACTCTTTGAATGTTCAATCATCATGTCTAAGGTTACTTTTTTTGTAGAGGTAAAATTATAAAGTACCGAGCCAAGAGAGTCGCCTACCAAAATAATATCACAGTGTTTATCTATAATTGATGCTATATTTTTAGAATAAGCAGTCAGACATATAATTTTTGATTTATTTTTTTTTAACCTGATCTTAAATACCTTTTTCATAATATGTTTTATTCTAAGTGAACTATTACTCTAGTTCAATGGTGCTCGGTGGCTTTGAGGTAACATCATAAACTACTCTATTAATTCCTCTAATATTGTTAATAATTTGATTAGAAATTGACTGTAAAAAACCTTTTTTAAAATCAAAAAAATCTGCAGTCATTCCATCTTCAGATGTAATTGCTCTTAATAGACAGATATGTTCATAGGTTCTATTATCACCCATAACACCAACAGTTTTTACTGGTAGCAAGGCAGCATATGCTTGCCAAATTTTATGATATAATCCATAATCTCTCAGTGCTTTAATGAAGTAGAAATCAGCTTCCTTTAAAATTTTAATTTTTTCATTAGTTATAATACCAGGCATTCTTATTGCTAACCCAGGTCCTGGAAATGGGTGTCTCGAAATTATATCTTTTGATAAGTTAAGTTCTAATCCTAATTTTCTAACCTCATCTTTAAATAAAAATTTAAGAGGTTCAACTAGTTTTAATTTCATTCGTTTGGGTAAACCACCAACATTATGGTGAGATTTTATTTTAGATGTTTGGCTCCCAGTTACTGATTTACTTTCAATTAGATCAGGATATAGAGTCCCCTGTGCAAGAAATTTTACATTTTTTATTTTTTTTGCATATCTTTCAAAAATTTTAATGAATAAATTTCCAATGATTTTTCTTTTTTTTTCTGGGTCAGAGACATTTGTTAATTTTTTAATAAATTCTTTTTCAGCATTCACATAAATCAAATTCATTTTTAATTTTTTTTTAAATGTATTGACTACTTGGATTTCTTCATTTTTTCTTAAGAGGCCATTATTAACAAATATACATGTTAAGTTTTTTCCGATTGCTTTACTCAAGAGTTGTGCAACTACACTACTATCAACTCCTCCTGACAAACCACAAATTACTTTATTGTTACCTACTTGATTTTTTATTTCTTTAATTAGTTTTAATTTTTGGTCTTTAGATGACCAGTTTTTTTTAATTTTGCATATAGAAAATAAAAAATTGTGGATTAAAATTTTTCCTTTTTGTGTGTGTGTTACTTCTGGATGAAATTGAATACCATAAAATTTATTTTTTATATCTTCAATTATAGTAAGTTTAGAATTTTTGGTTGAAGCAACTATTTTAAAGCCTTTAGGCATTTTTGAAACTTGATCAGCATGACTCATCCAAACATCATTTTTACCATTTTTAATAAAAAAATTTTTTGTAAGTATACTATTGGAAACTTTATCTAATTTGGCTAATCCAAACTCTCTGTGGTTTGATTTTTTTACTTTACCACCTAATTCTTTGGATAGAATCTGATGTCCGAAGCATATTCCAAGTACGGGTACACCAAGCTTGAGAATTTTTTTATCAAAGTTAAATTTATCTTTTTGATAAACGTTTAGTGGACCGCCAGAGAGAATAATTCCTTGTATATTTTTTGTTATTAAAATCTTTTTGCTTATTTTTTTATGGCTAATAATCTCAGAAAAAACTCCACACTCCCTTATTCTTCTTGCAATAAGTTGTGTAAATTGTGAACCAAAATCAATAATTAGAATTTTACTTAAGTTTTTATTCAGATTCATTTTTTGGTTCTAAGTTTTTTAAAGAATCTAATATAGATTTTTCTTTGTCACAAAAATTTTTACAAACCTTGATGAATTTTTCAGTTAATTCTTTAACTTTTGAATAATTTGATTTTTTGAGCTCTATCTCTATTAGCATGTACATGGCTTCTTCATTTTGCGAATCTAGTAAAAGTACTGTATTAACATTTTTTTCTTCTTCTTTTCGATTTTCTTCTATGTTGTAAATTTTTGCTAAATATAAATAAGAATTTATATATTTTGGATCAAATACAATACTTCTTTGAAATAAAAATTTAGATACCTCATATTTTTTTTCATTGTATTTTTTTTTACCTTCATTAAAAAATTTTTCATTTGAAAATGAAAAGCTTGAATGGATTACAAACAGGCAAGTGATTAATGTGAATTTAAATTTTTTTATCATTAATATTCTTTATCTTTTTTTATTTCATCAACATTGTGAACCATACTTTCATAGAATCCAGCTTTTGTAATTTTTACAAATTTAGGCTTATCTTTTAAATTTATTACCTTTTTTGCACCCAAATAACCCATTGAAGATTTTAAACCACCAACTAACTTAAAAATTATACTTTTGACATCGCCTTTAAATTTTACATATCCTTCAACACCCTCGGGAACATATTTTGATGAATCTTTTTGTTTAGTTTGAAAGTATCTATCTGCGGAACCTTTGTTCATAGCGCCAACCGATCCCATTCCCCTAAAACTTTTAAATAATTTTCTATTTTTCCTGATGAGTTTGCCCGGTGTTTCTATTGTTCCTGCAAATAGTGATCCTATCATTACTGCATCAGCTCCTGCTGATAATGCTTTTGCTAGGTCACCTGAATATTTTATACCCCCATCTGAAATAATTTTTGTCCTGTTATTCTTTATACCTTTTTTAACTTCTAAAATTGCACTTAATTGTGGAACACCAATTCCAGCTACTAATCTAGTTGTACAAATTGAACCTGGTCCAATTCCCACTTTAATCACATCTACCCCAAGTTTAATTAAAAATTTGGCAGCCTCTGTTGTAGCTATATTGCCTGCACATAATGTTGTCTTACTATTTTTATTTTTTTTAATGATCTTAATAATTTCTGCTACTTTTTTGCTATGCCCATGCGCTGTATCAACAACGATTAAATCTACTTTTTCTTTTAAAATTGCTTCTGCTCTTTTAATTTCTAATGGTCCCGCGCCTACTGCTGCTCCTACTAATAATTTTTTTTTTTTTACTTTTTTAATTTCATCTATTTGTTTTTTTACGTTTAAATTTCTATGGATAATTCCTATGCCACCTTCTTGAGCTATAGCTATAGCCATTTTGCTTTCTGTCACAGTGTCCATTGCTGATGACAATATTGGTATTTTTAATGATAAATTTTTTGATAAATTTGTAGTGGTATCTACTTCAGAAGGTAGAACTTCTGAATATTTTGGAGCCAACGTTACATCATCAAAGGTGAGAGCTTCTTTTATGGGATCCATAATCTTTTATATACGATTCTTTTTAAAATTAAAGACCCTATCTTAATGTTTTACAAATAATAAAGCTTTCCTTGGATTCTTTTCTACTGGCTTTGGGCTTAAATACCTTCACCTCTTTAAATATTTTTTTTCCTAGGGCGACTATCTCATTAAATGATGAGCCTAAAAATATTTTTGAGACAAAGCGTCCTTCTTTAACTAACATTTCCTTAGCGAAGTTCATTGCTTCCATTGCCAGTTCACCTGTATAAATTGCATCGATATCTTTTATACCTGTTGTATTAACAGCCATGTCTGAAACAACAACATTAACTTTTGATTTAAAAAATCCTTTAATCTTCTCCTGGGAATCTTCTTCTGTAAAATCAGCTTTGATTTGAATTGTATTTTCAATTTCTTCCATACCTTTTATATCTATCGAAACTAACCTACCACTCTTTACTGTTCTTGAAATATATTGTGACCAGCTACCTGGTGCTGCTCCTAAATCAATTACCGATACTCCATTTTTAAATATTTTGAATTTTTCATCAATTTCTATTAATTTATAAGCTGACCTTGCTCTATAACCATCTACCTGAGATTGTCTAACGTAAATGTCTCTTCTTTGTTTATTAATCCAATTTTTTGATATTCTATTTTTTTTCAATTACACACCAAATCTTAAACTCTTGGATAATGAATTATTTTGAATAGATAGAATTTTAATTTTAATTTCTTTATGTAATCTCATATCTCTATCACCATCCCAAATCCCAGCTGCTAAATGCATGATTCCTATTTTATAATTCGGCAGATATGGTTCCACAAATGTACTTTTAACCTCATCAAACTTAGGTAGCAAATTGCTTGCAATCCAATTGCAATTTAATGGTAAAAATTCAGTTTCTAATTCGTCAATGTATACTGACATGTTAATTGCTAAGCCTTCTGAACCAAAAATATTTCCTGACTTTAATGTTACTTCTAGATTTTTTTGCCATGATAACCATCCAGGTGAATTTTTCTCAAGTGAGAAAACACCAATATTTATATGTGGTGCAAAAGCTAATTTTCTTGCGTTAAATAACCCTATCTTAGATTTAACCGCATGTTTAAAATTTTGAGATTTAATTATTGCTACTTTTCCAAATAACCATTTGACTTTAGATGTTATTTTATAACCAGGTCCTAATGTTTGTGTAATTCCTAATTTCCCATTTTCACAAGCTTTAAAATATAATTCAACAGCTTCCCAGTCGTTGACCCAAGCATCACAATCTATCCATAAATATTTTTCATAATTAGGAAAGTATTTTGGTAAAAAAGCTCTAGATACTTGGCTTTTTAACCACTCTTTTCCTTTAACTTTAATCGCTGGAACTTCTATATCCCACTCAGCTGACTTAATTTCATCTACTTTTTTTGATAATATTGTTTTCTGTTGATCTGTTAATCCGGCATCTAAAATACAGATTGCGATATCTCTACTTTTTTCAAAATTTTTTATAGAATCAACTAATTCATTAAGTAAATCAAAATAGTTTGAGTCAGCTAATGAAACAATTACATTTTTTTTCATTTATAAAATATCTTCTAAATCATCACCTTCATCTATTTCATTAATAATATTTTTTTCTTGTTTTATTTTTTTATAATGAAAATAGCTTATTGGTATTAAACATAAGTATAAGAGTGTACTAAATGCTAGAACTTTAAATGTATACACTAGAAGTGCGCCAAAAAATAAAACTATTCCAAATAGTAAAAATTTAGTCATATTTCTTGGTATAACTATTTTTTTAAATGAATATGTTGGTACTGTGCTTATTGATAATATTGAAATTAAAATAAAAAATATTGGTACCATTAGATCATAATTAATCTTAAAAAAAAATTCTTCTAACCCACTAAAGTTTAATACTAAAGGCATTAAAACTATAATTCCACCTGCTGGTGCTGGTATGCCTTCAAAAAAGTTATCCTTCCAAGATGGTTCTTCTTCAGAATTAATATTAAATCTTGCAAGTCTTAAAGCAACACAAACAACGTACATTAAACAAACAAACCAACCCAATTTGTCTAAGTACTGTAAACTCCAAAAATACATAATAAACGCAGGGGCTACACCAAAGCTAATTACGTCTCCTAATGAGTCAAGTTCTTTACCCATTTTAGATGTTCCTTTAATTAATCTTGCTATTCTACCATCTAATGCATCCATCAAGCCTGCAAACAATATTGCGACTATAGCAAGTGCAAATTTTCCATCTAAAGCAAATTTAATAGAAGTTAATCCAATACAAACCCCTATTAATGTAATTGCATTAGGAAGAATCATTCTTGCTTTTTTATCAGAAACTATTTTAAAATTATTTTTAGGTTGTTCCATAAGCTATCTTTTAGCTATTAATGTTTCACCAGAGATCGTTTTTTGTCCAACTTTTACTAAAGTCTTATAATTTTCAAAATAAATATCGGCCCTACTTCCAAATCTAATCATCCCGATTCTTTCACCTTGTTGTAGTTGTTGATCTTTAGATGACTCACAAACAATCCTTCTTGCTATCAAGCCTGCTATCTGCACAACAATTACATCCTCACCCTGATTATTTATTATTTTATAATAATTTCTTTCATTATCCTCGCTGGCTTTATCAAGTGATGCATTTAAAAATTTTCCAGGTTTATAAAGTATTTCAGAAATTTTACCTTCACATGGCGTTCTATTTACATGGCAATCAAAAACATTCATAAAAATACTAATCTTTGTAAATTTTCTATCCTCTAAGCCTAATTCTTTTGGCCCATCAACTTCATGTACCATTAAAACTTCACCATCTGCTGGACTTGTTAAGTAATTGTCATCATTTATTGAAATTCGATCTGGGTCTCTAAAAAAATAATAAACCCATATAGATAAAATCAATCCAACTAAACCAAGGAAAGTGCTTAAAAAATATAAAAAAATAGTTATAAAAATAGCTATAGCTAAAAATTTAAAACCTTCGGAATGTATTTTTGGAAAAACTTTCTCTAACATAAGCTTCTATTTGATAATTTTTTATTAATATGTATATAAAGCACTAAATTACAATTACTAATATATATTATTCAAATATGTCTAAAATTAAGGTAAAAAACCCAATAGCTGAACTTGATGGCGATGAAATGACAAGGATAATATGGAAGTTTATAAAAAGTAAACTTATCCTTCCATATTTAGATTTGGGCATAGAATATTTCGATTTAGGTATGAAAAGTCGAGATAATACTAATGACCAAATAACAATAGACTCAGCTGCTGCCATTAAAAAGATTGGTGTTGGAATTAAATGTGCAACAATTACCCCAGATGAAGCAAGAGTTGAAGAATTTGATTTAAAAAAAATGTGGAGATCTCCTAACGGAACTATAAGAAATATTATAGGAGGAACAGTATTTAGAGAACCAATAGTTTGTAAAAATATACCTAAGTTAGTTCCTTCATGGACTGATCCTGTAATTATTGGAAGACATGCATTTGGAGATCAGTATAGAGCAACAGAT
>Ga0209709_10002917_pt1 | contig 14501 bp, 10 predicted proteins | sample ArcticOcean_MG_C_2_FD_187435 | JGI IMG/M metagenome (GOLD analysis project Ga0209709, IMG submission 187435) | Marine microbial communities from western Arctic Ocean - ArcticOcean_MG_CB4_136 (SPAdes) (version 2) | ecosystem: Environmental > Aquatic > Marine > Oceanic | place: Arctic Ocean... | reverse complement strand
TGCAATACTAGCTTGGTTCTGTGCGATTGTAGCAGAGAGTTCGGCAAACTTAGCGACTCCATTGTAATTAAATTTACCTAATTCAACAGTACCACTAATATCGGCATACTTTATTACGTGACCAGCTGTTGTATCTGATGTTAATATATTGTATCCTGTGACGACAGACGTTGTAGTAGATGATGCTCCAGTGGCATCGGCTCCTTGAACCAGTTTGTCTTTAAATGTAATGTTATCCTCACCAATAACTAGGTCTTTAAAAGCTACTAGCTTAGTACCATTATTAGTCTCGATAATCAGCTTATCGTTGTTTAATATTTCCGTACCTACATCTATATCGGTAATATTAATAATTTCATCTTCTATGGCCATATAATTATTTAATTCTATTAGTAATTTACAAACGCTGTAATCGTACTAGTTGTTGTTGTTATATTATCACACCCTGTAATATCGTATAAATCTACGTAAAAGTATCCACCAGAGGTAAGACCTGTCATTGACGTCCCTACTCCAACGTTTACATTAGTAAAGTAATAATTTGATAAATTAAAGGTTGTTTTAGTACCAGTAATATCAAGTAATGGTACTGTTATTGTTTTTGTACTTAAATCTATATCTTTTAATAAATCGTTGCAATTCCAAGTTAAGAATCCGCTTAAGTGTACGAACCCAGAATTGGCAGTTAATGGTATATAAAATAATGTTGGGTTGTTAGGTAAGTTTATTACTGCATTGGTATTTCCACCAGCTGCAGTATCTGCAGCTCTTGTTCTCCATTTGAAAGACACCTTACCATTTTCTTTTGGTAATCCCATTGCGTTGAGATTGTTACCTAAGTTTACTTGAATAGCACCACCTGTATTAGAATCCGATGCTTGTGTTTGTATATATTCAGTTGTAAAACCTACATTAAATGAATTTGCACTTACCCCCTGACTTTGGGTAATTGACGGGTCAAAGGAAGCTTCCTTTGGTATATCTAAATCTAATAAACTTATACCTAATACTTCTGGGTTCTTATTAATAAAGGTCAACAACATTTTCTCATCATCGTCATCATTATTAAAATAGTCTGTTTTAAGTAAGTTAATATCTTCGTATGTAGTAATGGGTGGTTGAAACATTGTAAACTTTAAGTCTACAACATCTACGAGCATGTCGTCTCTATAAATTGTAAAATATACATGTCTCTTAGCTTTATCAACAATCTCAGTTTGTATTACATGTTTAAATGTATTACCAGTTAAAGATGGTATTTCAGTTCCAGATAATGGTCTTGTTATAACTAATTCCTCTCCATCATCAAAATCAACAACAACTTTATTCATTCTATAAGCACCACCGGCGGTCCCATCATAAGCAGATAGCCCAGCTAATGAAAACGTAACATCAGTAGTACCAGTCAGCGACTGAGACTTAGTCTTAGTACCCGCTGTTGCTAACGGTGTTGCTGTTACTGTATATGTAAACGTATTCATATCTACTGTATTATTAATGGCGCCTGGCCGATCCCTTTAATAACTGGATTGCCACCGGTGCTTGTACCTCCACCTCCATCATCATCACCCGGTGCAAGACATTTAAGGGAACCATCGATGGGAGCTATTACAAATGTTGGATTACTTAATTGATATCGTGCAGAATCTTCCCCTTCTCTTTCTTGTTCTCCTATAAATGCATCTGCCATGCTACCATCCGCCCCTGTGGTGAACCCACCTTCTAGACTCGGTATTGGCTGATTCGCCAGTTCACTAGGATTAAAATTATCTATCATCCATATTTGACCAGTCTTTAAATCAAGACCACTATTTTGCCAATCGGTAATTATTGATTGCTCCAATGTTTTAGTATTATCTATATTTTTAATCTTTGTAAGTAATCTTTCTCTAGATATAGATTCCCCACCCTGTTTTCCATGGCCTGGTGGATTACCTCCGGAAATGTTAGTTCTATATACATCCCAAGCTCGATATATTATACCATACTCTATTTTATCTAGACTATCTCCTTTATACATTACCATATAAATATGATTCGCCCACCAATTTACCCTATAATTGGTTGCTCCTTTCCACCAGTCGGGTTTGTTGGTGCCGGCGGACTTCCAAGTTGCTGCATATAACGATTCACCTAAATTAATCATACCGTCAGTAGAGACCGCACCAGCGATTCCATGCTGCACGATGCCTACGTTAGGGTTACCATTATACACACACATGAGTTCGTGCTTCCATCCTTTATTAAAATCAGTTTCACTAGGTTCTGCTTCTGCTTCTGCTGCTATAACAGTATCGATATTAATGTCCTTTCCAACATGTTTAATAGTAGTTACCCCTCCTGGTATTTTAGGTAAATAGCCACTCTCTCCGACTTGTTCAATAGCCTTGTCAACTTGTTCTGGTCTTATACCAGTAATTTTAATATTTACATCATCTTCGATAACCTCAGGATTACTCCCATCACACATTGTAATTTGAGGTTTATTTGTTTCCTCGTTAATTGCGTTAGCTATTATATTCTTCGCCGGTACAACCATCTCTACATCAACTAGATCATCAGATTCTACATTAAGTAATTTCTTCCGTAAGTTTTTAGAGGACTCTTGTAAGTAATCTATTCTCTTTGCTGCTTCAGTCTTCTTCTCAATCTTTACTTCCCATGGGTTAGTTACTTTAACACCAGTAACTTCAAACTTATGTAATTCAAATCTACATGCTTTATCACTAGTGGTAAAGGATAACCCTACGTTTAATAGTGGCCATTCTTTATCTTTAATTTGATCTGCAGATCTTAATCCTTCCCATGGGGTATAATTATTACCAGCTCCTGTTCCACCGAGTTTATTTAACCGGAATTCTGTTATAGTATTATAATCTGTAGCGCTCGTAAGTTTATTATATAGGGTAACTTTTGTTCCTTTGTTTGATAAATCGATTCTATAATCTACAAATTCAGCATTAGCAGCTGATGTATGCATTGGAACAGCTGAAGCAGCTACTGTATTCATTGCAAAGGCAGTTAAAACTTTAGTATCATGATACTTACTCCCTCTTATACCAATAGAACATGGAGTTGCTGTCCACGTAGAATTACCATCATACCATTGATTCTTGTCTTCTGTTGTTGTGGCGAAATTTCCACCAATATCGAACCCGACTCCGAGAAAACTATCTGCTGGGCCAAGATATCCTTGGGGGTTTATATTTGAAAGGAAGGATCCTTTGTCATCACGTTTTATTTTCCATGGACCAGTGTTCGGGTTCCAATTATCATGAACATATAGACCGTCTGTTGCCTGAGCAGTACCAGCGACTTCGTTTGAACTAAACCCTGCTTTAGCGTACCCTAATGTTGAGCCAACTCCGTTAGGTATTACATAAGAGTTTTTAGGTGGGTTCTTAAAAAACGAAACACAAAAACCTTCCCCAGGACCAGCATGTGCTGGTGATGTCGCTGAAGTGAATTGTTGTACCCATCTTGTTGCTGATTGGCCAACTGATTGAGAGCTACCATAAGCTGTTGGGGATGGTACACTAAAAGATCTCGCTCTAAAATCTACTCTTATAGTATATTCAGGATCATAAGCTACATACTTTGGGTTATAAGTTATAAACCCTCCACTATACATGAATGGAAAAGCGACATTACCAGAGACAGAATCTATTGCTACATTTGTATTACCTAATGCTAAATTGAAACCTAAACTACTTGTTGCTTGTACATGCATAGGAGCAATTTTATAGTCAGTTGATCTCTCTACTTCTACGTCTGCTGGATTAAACCATGACGGCTTATCATTCCTTACAGTATTACCAACAACATATAAATCAGAATTTAAATGTCCACTTTCAAATGTAAATTGATCATCAGTAAATTTAGCTTTAGGTATGTATATATTTGCATCTAATAAATAAAAGTAAGAATTTATATCTTGAAAAATATAATTATTGAGACCTAATCCTTCTGTGTCGGTACTGTATCTACCTAAAAATGTAACTGAATATCTTGATGTGGATTTATTATAATTAATAAGAGGTTTTGTTATAGAATTAAAATTGGTACCTTCAGGGCAATTAGGTGTTAAAGAAAATAAATCTGAATTAGCACTCAAACTGAAAGAATCTATATCTCTAGGATATACTCTACTTTTATAATTTGTATTTTTATCGATTTTGTATACTAATGGAACAGCACCGTATACAAGCTCACTAGTACCATCGCACCTATCAGCAGAGATCGCACTTACCTTACAAACAAACATTTCCTTTGTTTCATCATTGTAAAATATATCTGATTGTTTAGTACTAAACATTTTAATTATTTACTACGTTACGATGGATTTCGAACTAGCATTGTTTTTAAATGATCCATTCACGAAGTCATATAATTCTGTTACTGTTTCTGCTGATGTCTGGATATAAATTGTATTTTCAATAATATCAAAATCTAATATATTACTTGTTGATAGAATATTAGATTTTGTATCACCGGTTGTATGCTTATTAAAGACGTTGACGAATGCTGTCGATAATGGATCTACTGTTTGTGTAAATATATTCCTTACATAAATCTCACCAGCACCTATAAATTGTTGGTCGAACAATCGAACAGCGGATGTTGCTATTTCGTTAGTTGTTGACAACTCCCATGTAGTTGTTGTGTTAGAATATATAACTGTTGCATCAATTGTAAAATATGGTACTGTTGTATCAGTAAAATATCCTTTCAATAAATCTGTAGATGTACCAGGATGACTTAAAAACGGACCACCATCAATACCAGATACTGCAGAAACTGATCCACATGATAACGCCTCTGTGTGAATAGTAGTACATGAAAAATCAGTTAACGGAGCAGCCATTTCGGCATGAAGCGCAGCTCCAGCTATAGAACATAGTGTTGAATCATTTACAATAAATTCATCATACATTCCAGTCACACTTGAATATAAAGTTCCCGATGCTTCATATTCAGCTGCAGATAAAGCAGATAGCAATGGATTGAAATATAACCCGTCATAATAGTCAGCCGCTGTTGTGCACCCAGATGTTGTAGTGTCCTCAGCTTCTATATAGGTTGTTCCTGCGTATCTCTTTGGGTAGACGGGCTTTATAAAGTAAAACTCATTACCATATACATCACTACGTAATTTAATGCCTGTCTTGTTAGTTATTAACAAGTCATCTAGGCGAGAAGTCTCCGGATAAACATTTAATACGCTTATCGGATATGTGTCGGTATTCTTCCAATCTATTTGACCATGAGCGTCGTTCCAAAAGCTTATATTGTCTTCTCTTCTGTTTATACCTGTAGCAGAGTACTCTAAACTATTCTCTTGGCTTTGATATCCGTAGTTGCGGAGTAATTTATTATTATAAACATCTACAGAAGCTCCTTGAGTATCATTCTTGTACGTGCTAGTTTTTGATTTAAAAATTAGCGGGGTTCTTTGTTTTATTTTTATATTGCGAAGAATCTCACCTGTTTTACTATTTTTAATATATCCGACCGCTTTAACCCCTGGTTCATATTTATATGGATTTGGTACTACGTACTCACGACCGTTAAATGCAGACAAGTTAATATTAAACGTTAATCCATTAGAATAGAAATTTGTCGTGCCAGTGTTTTTAAATGATAGTTGATATGGAAAAATATCAACATGTTTCCATCTAAGCGGACTATTGTATAAGTTAGGGTTATATCTTTGAGTTAAATTGTTTGTTGGATTAGTATTATTAAACAGTTGTTTTATTTTAGCATTCTGTTTATTACCAGATAAATGATATAAGTCATTTGCTAGATATTTTTCTATTAGCCCCTTCTCATGAGAAAACTTTAAGTTGTCTATAGTTTTGCTTTCTCCTCTAAAGTATCTACCAGGTAACCTTTCAAAATTTGAAAACAGTTCATTTATACTCAACATACTATTAGGTGTTGATATATTATTAGTTTGAACTTTTAATTGTTTTCCATTTTTGTTTATTGAAATTAATTGTAATACGTTAGGTACTTCATTAAGAACTTTCTTGGGAATATTTAAAATTAAGTCTTTATCTACAGCATGTATATTATACACGAACTCATCTGAAATATAGTTTTTAAAGTTAACAGAAATACTATTCGCAATCTTTTGGATATTAATATCGCTAATATTTGTATTAGTGTTTTCTTTTATAAATTCATCACTGTTTAATAATCTAGCAATATAATTTTTTATATATTTTTGTAGACCTAGTTTAGATGTTTTTAGTTTATTTTTTGTTGTAGAGAATTTAACCTCTTCTCGTAAATCTCGAACAGTCTTTAACTGGGATTGAATTATTTCGGCAAAATAATGAACAGATAATTCCAACTCATATATATCATCTGTATCAAGTCTCTCGATAAACCTAGATACATTTTTATCGAGAGACGATAAATTTAAATTGTTTATAAATTGAATATAAATACTTTTTGCATAATCGGTATTAGTATTCGCATTAGCTTGTTTTTGATCTTTCCATTCAACGAGATAATTATTATATCTTATTGATAATTCAGAGGAGTCAGAAATATCTTCATAATAGGCTTTCCATTCGAGAAACGATAATGGGTTAGTTGTATTTAAATCTATTGTCATATACTAAGGCCCTTTCTTATTTGATAATCTAAATTTTTATATATCACCCCACCTGTATTGTCCCAGCTAGCACTTAGTGAAGAAGTACTTCGGGTAACAGTTGTGTACTGGTTATTAAAATCTATAATACTATTTTTAATATTTTCATTTGAGGATGTTGTAGCATATGTAGTATATGGATAGAAATCATAGAACCCATCTAGACCACTTGCTCCTGATACAGAGGTATCTAATGACCAGCCCCAGTTACTGTATTCATTATAAGCAGATAATGGATATTCATCTAATATACTAGATCCAACTCCAACAACATGTTTGTTACATACCTTTTGAGGTCTAACTAAACTAAATTCATTATTAAATCTTTGCCTTGCTACGAAATTAGCATAAGCAGTAACAGTATATGTTGAGGATGTTATTTTATTGTTAAAGTCTATATTTCTACTATCAGCAGAGCTTGTATAAAAGTTTGAATTAAAGCTCTGTTCCTGTCGTTCATAATCTCCTAACAATTTTGTTATTTTTATACTAAACAAATCATATAACCGTTTTAGTTCTGGTGGTGGAGTTGGTAATACGATATCTATGTCTTCGTTAAATAAATCATAAAATGATTGTAAGTTATCCATATTACAATAATCAACATCATTATTATTAGCAACAAAGTTAGCTATTTTCTCAAATACTGTTTTACCGAAGACTGTTGGGCTTGAGCTTGCCTCTCCAACGAATGATGTAAAAATTCCATCGAACAAATCATCGTATTCATGTAGGAAGGATTGAAATCTGTAACTCTTTATTGTTTGAGAGTAGTCTATATCTTCGTTTATTTTATATACTTCAACATCATTAGTTGATGGTAGAACAGTAAACGTGTAAGCTCCTGTTAAATAGTTCGTTGAAGCATCACCAACGCTACCGTACCCAACATTACCAATGCCAATATTTCCGCTACCTATATTTTGACTAGATAGACCAGGTACATTACCTGTTATGTTTAAGGTCCAAGTTCCAGCACTCAACGGGTTAATATTAAGATATAGAAAACTACTAAGCTCAGTAGCATTTGTGGATGCGTTATATGGAAATTTATTTGTACTAATACTACTAATAACACTAGTATGTAAATCTCCTCCACTTGACCAAGTTGTATAAAAAGAATAATCAGATGTAACTGTTGATTTTTTTAAGAATTCAGGATATAGTTTTAATATATTTGAATCTTTATCAGCTACTGCTATAAACACTTGAAATTTATCTCCTTGTCTTTTATAATTAATAGCAGACATTTCCTTCATTCCTGTTGAAGTAAATGAAGCACCAACTGCTGCTGGGCTTATAATTTTTACATTGTAACCTTCGACAGTATTGTTAGTGGCGCTGGTGCTGTAATATCCTACGCTGTTTGATTCTAAAAAGCTTCGCTTACTTGAATTAATATCATTATCAATTTCATCTACATAAAAGTTTTTAATTTTATGCTTACTTGTATCAAATTTAAATAATAACTTTACACCAGTATCTTGATTTGGAATATCATCATAATATGTTATTTGTGGTGTTGGTATATTAACATCTGTATTATCACCTGTAAATGTTGTGACAGTATTAACTATAGTAATTGCAGAATATGCGGATTTAATCCAGGTGTCACTAGCTCCTAATAATGTCGGCTCGTAATTGAGACTTTTAAAGTAATCTACTTTTGATGTGGCGATTGGTTGGATCGTACTGGCTGATAAAACATACCAATGGTCATTTAGTTCAAATTCTAACCCAATGTCACTCTCAATTAACTCACCAGCAACAGTATTATAAAATGCATTATATGGGATTAAATGAGCATATTTATTTTTAGTATCATATGGCTTGGCTTTACTACCACTAGCAGTAACATACAATGTGTATTTACCGTCTGGGGCTACATCTTGCCAAGACGCTACTATACCAACTTTAAAGATATTATCTTTTGAACTAGCTGGAATTTGTACCCCAGAGTCTGTTGCTGTAGTTCCAGGAGTTTCAGTTGTTTTTATTTTAACATCTGTAGGGCGATAATTATAAATAGATAAGCTCTCAGTAAATGTGTTAATATGAGCGTTACCTTCCCCATCATAGAAGTACATTGATGCTGTGTATATTCCTGGTACTCTGTACTTGTGCGTAGTTGTTATATTGTTAGCAGCGCTTAAACTATATCCATCTCCAAAATCCCATACTGCAGTTGTGTTAGACATCTTAGGGCTTAAGTGATCTTGTATTGACAATGAATCTCCAGTAAGCTTTGCAGTAAATGTAAATTCGGAAATTCTCGTAAAACCACCATGTGATGACGAGAGTGAATGAACTGCAGATAGTGGAGGAGGGATTGTGCCAGACGTGTTAACAGAAACCGATATAGGTACCGCAACAGATCGTGGGCAATTTTCAGTAGTATTGGCCATTAATATTCAACAACGCGTTTGTTAGTAACTGTAGATTTTACTTTAATTTTATTTTTAAATAATATCGAGTTTTCAATATATGGTATTTGGTATGGTTTTAGTTTATATCTAGTATCTATATCTTTAATATCTCTACCGTTGTATATTGGGTTATATATACATAATGAAAGTCCCGGGATACTTTTATCTAAATCCGTTCTTACTGTTTTTATTTCTTCTAGGCCAGGTATTTTTTCTATTTCATTATTTAAATATCTAACATCTATTACATCTCCAAGCTTAATAGTATCAATATACTTTGTAATAATATTAAAGACTTTTGTTTTTAAATCCTCTTCATTTACAAGAGTACGAGCATTGCGTAGTATATGTAACTCAGTATAGTCTTTATATGATGTCTTATTTTTTTCTCCAGAAAAGGTTAATGATAAATCTAAATTCAAATAAACAGGATCAATAAACGCAATCTCGCTGTTAAGTAACTTGTAGTCTTCAATTTCGCTTCTTATTTTCTCTTTTAAAGCGTTTGATAGATAATTTGATCTCGTGACTACTGTTTTATTTTTACGTAAGTTAGGAACAATAGTTAAGTATATATTATTTACATCAGCACTATCTGCAAAATAGTATTGATTGAATAAAGCATTAGTATCTAGAGTATAGTCTGTAAGACCTAACTCATCGTTAATATATTTTAAATATCCGTTAGTGTAGTCACTATTATTTTGTACAGTAACGTCGTATATTAAGTTTTTATAGTTTCGTTGTATAAAGCTTTTATAATCTCCTTTAGTAGTTAACTTATATTCTGAACTAAAAAATCTCGGTGCGTTTTGTTTTATTTCTGATACCTTTTCTTCTTCACCAAAGTCTGTACTATCTTCTGTGTTATTAACGTTAACATTTATTGCAGTAGCAACTGTAAGATGATTTAAAGATGTATCCTTTACATCTGCAAATATTAAATCATATTGAGCTGTATTATATACATTAATATTGTTATCTACAAATGTACTCTTAGTGACCTTCCCATCTACCCCTGTTGATTTAAGGTAGTAAATAGCTACTTGATCTCCTTGGGTTAACTTCTTACCATTAACGCTATTACCAAACTTAAGTTCATAAGTCTTATTCTCATTGTATCTAATTTCAAACACTCTTTCATTTGCATTTGCTAAGTAAATACTTGGAACTCTCTTCCAGGTGTACCATTTATTTTCTTCATTTATTTCTTTTACATATACAAAAATATTAAAATGGTCAATTATAATATCTCCACCAGGTAGTAAGCTTATAGTTTCAAATTTTTCTCCTATAGGGTTAATAATTGGATACTCTTCTATAGTGCCTTCATATAATAATTGATTTCCTGTTGCTGTTATTGTCTCAGTTTCTGATGTTACCTTTTCAAACGTAAGATCTTGAGTAAATGTAAATGTTTTTCCTCCAGCAGATGCGAATGTAAATTTTGGTACTGTATAATACCCCACGGACATGTCAGATGTACCTTTTATTTCTATTGGTAAAACACTTGACTGTTTTCCTACAGGTTTATAATCAATAAGTTTAACTATACGGTTTACATTTTCATATAACTCTGCATCGTTAAAGTTACTCTCTGAACTAGTTTGATTTAAATAAAACAGTAATGTATGATACGAATATGAAATTATATCTATGAGGGCAGAAATATTACTACCTTCAAAGTTCTGATCTGTAAAATTAATAGTGGTGTCGTTATTAATTCTAGATATAATTAGATCTCTTAAGCTTTGAGCATCAAAGCTCGCATATGCGTCTGTCGGTAAGTCGAATTGTGTAAATTTTGCCATTTTATGAATAACTAAATCCTGTTGTTGTTAATAAACCGTTAGCCGTCCCTTTTTTATTATTTAAGGACGGTATTGTTATAGATATGCTAATTTTATATTCGTTCTGATCTGGGCGGGCGATAATATCCACATTATCTACTACAATCCTAGGTTCGTATAGCGATAACTCTTCAAAAATTGTAGTGCCTATTAATTCACCATTTTCTTTAGAAATGTTTTCAAATAGGTACTGTTCTAGATCTAACCCAAATGTCGGTGAAAGTATTTTTTGACCTTTCTTTGTATTAAAGATGTTTCTTATTGAATTATAAATTGCATTCTCATCATAGCTTAGCTTTAAATCTTGTGCATTTTTACTAGCACCAACAGGTTTATCTGATGTATGGCTACTAAGTTCAATGTCTAAATGTAGATCTGCATATGAATATGAGCGAGAACTATCAGTATTCTTTGCGGTTTTGAGTATATCTAATTTAATAGCCATCTATAATTATTTAATTTATAGGTGCTTAAAAGAATAAATAATTTAAATGAGTAAGTTTGATAAATTATTCGAGGAACAGATTGGTCAGTTTGTAAAATCCGGACCTATTGCTGGAGATTATGTGAAGTTCGCGAGTAGCCTCAAATCATCTGATTGGTATAAAGAGTTAAGCGAGTCTCGTAAAGCATATGTTGAAGAGATTATAACTTTAGCTGAGCAGGGGAAACCCCTCATGCTTTCGACAATAAAGAGAGCTATATATGAGAACCCTGCAAAAACCATCCCCGGTAAAGATGAAGGGTTTAATGATCAGTTTGCTGATATTGTTGTAGAGTATGCTCCTGGTTTTTATCAACAGAGCTTGTCCTTACCTCTTCAGCTTCTTGAACTTACTCTTGGTAAAGATGAAGCTAGAGCAACACAGAAGGATCCATCAAATGATCAGGAAGATAAATCTACCCTAAAACCTGAAGAAGTTGAAGACCCTACTATCGATATTGGTCAGCAGACACATGTTCCAGATGGAGATTACAAGTTAAGCACTGAACGGTACTTAAACACGTAAATCTAAGATACAAGAATAGAAGTTGATCTCCTGATCTATACACTGACTATTCTGATAAAAATATCTCGAGACTGTAATTAGACAGTCTCGCTTTTTGTCTTCAGTTATTGAGGATTGATATATATAATCAAACAAATGTTTAAACAATTCATCGTAATCATTATTAAACAATGATTCATGTTCAATTATATGTTTACGTATTAAGGTATACTTTTTATTTGTAAGTAGATCATCTAACCCATCAAAGAATTCTTTTGAATTAAATACATTTTTATCTTTACCATCTGATAAGAAGTATTTCTGTAAGGCATTAATTCCTTTTCTAAAGTCTGGATAGCATGTATTAGTAATAGTAGTAAATTGCTCTTTATTAATTTTTACATTTTCAGATTTTACTATAGATATTAACTTAGACATATATTCAGTTTTATCATAGTTAATATCAAATACTTGACATCTGCTTTGTAGCGCTGGTATTATTTTATGTTTGTAATTAGCAGTTAATACAAATCGAGTTAAATCATGATATTCTTCTATAGAATTTCTGAGAGCCTTTTGAGCATCTAGAGACAACCCATCACACTCATCTAGAATAATAATTTTAATATTTCCAAATAAGCTCTTTGTTTGAGCGAAATTTAAAACCTTCGTACGGATTGTATCTATTCCATTCTCATCAGAAGCGTTAATATAAAGATACTGACATTTCAATAAGTCATTAACTATAACTTTAGCGAGAGTAGTTTTTCCAATACCAGGTCTACCTACAAATAATACATTAGGAATACTCTCCTCTTCTCTTACTTTAGTAAAATAATTGCGAGTAGACTTATCTAGTACTATTTCATCTAAAGTACTAGGCCTATATTTTTCGCACCAAATATCAGAAATTGTCATTTATCTGTAGAGCCAAATCCTGCATCTCCTCGATCTGCATCCATAGCTTCTTCTATATAACTTACTTCAGCTACAACGTGAGGATATAATACTAGTTGTGCAATCTTAGTACCTTTAGTTAAAGTAATATTAGCATCACTAAAGTTATATAACTTTATACCTAAATCTCCTCTGTATCCGTTATCAATAATCCCTAGATGAGGTTGTAGGTTGTGCTTAAACCCTAGACCACTGCGCGGTTCAACACGAAACCACCAGCCCTTTGTAAGGTAGCCAAGTGTTAGACCAACAGGAACAACAACCGAGCCTCTGCCAGGAACAATAGCATCTTCAACACTACATACATCATATCCTGAGTCACTTGCATGTGCTCGTGCTGGTAGTTGTGCGTCAGGGTGTGTCTTTACAAAGGACATCTTGATATCTTGTTCCGTGTTACTCATATACATTAAATATAGTGTATAATTTAGATATTTCAAGTAAATACTTTTATGGATGATATTGATCCAGATGATTTAATTTCTCAATTAAAAAATCTACCTACAGATAGTAAGATGTTAGAGCGGGCTGCGACTGAGTACCCAGAGCTAAGTAAAGAGGATGTAGAGGAGTTTGTTATTAACAAGTCTTGTAAACTAATCCAAGATAGTTTAGAGTTAATAGATAACATGAAAGAAGTCGTACATCATATGCCAGAAGCAGAAAATATATCTTCTCTAGCAGAATTAATTAAAGCCTCTTCAGGAGCTATTGAGACATTAAACAAAATTGTCATACAGGACAAGAAGACAAATACTACAATCACTTCTAAGAAAATGGATATCGAGTCTAGGAGAGAGCTTCAGACATCTGACCAAAGTCATGCGTTAACTATGAGTAGAGAGGAAATTATGGCAAGGCTCATAAATGATAAGACTGTAATTGATGTTAACGGGGAAGTTGCTGAACCAGATAAGATTACTTAAGTATACTCATACTAAACGGTCTCTTAAGAGTTTCGATTTTATTTAAAAGTAGATCAACTTCTTCTTTAGAGTTTTCAACTACTAACTCAAAAACCCCTGGTACTATTTTTTGCTTATTGCTCACCTTATTTGTAGTAAGCCATGTTAGCAGGTTATAAGCTCCACCTAATACAACACCAATAACTTCATTTACTTCAGCGTGGTTTTCTTTTAATCGCTTATAATAAAAATGATCTGTAACTAGATTTTCTTTATGAGCAGTATCTCCAAGATCTGTAGTATTAATTACTTGCTGCATGTTCCGCTTAAAGATGGCTTCTGTTCTTCTACTCAACCCTAAGATATTTTTTCGTGTATCTAACTCTAGCTTATCATCTATAATACTGTTAAATGGAAACGGAGTTGGATCTGAGTCTTCATCAGCATAATGCATATATCTACCTTGCGGTGTAAGATATTGATAGAATATAAAACCTATGCTCTCTGATACTTCTTGTAAAATTGTATCTTCGATGTTTAGTTTTTCTTGTAATACTTCTTTAACTTTATTATGACATTTACGGTACTTATCTAACCACCATGCTATAAATTCTCCACTTTGATCTTCCCTTGATAAATCAAAAGATGTTGCAACCTTTGATACTTGTTCGTTAACTTTATTAGTATCATCTTTTGTTAGAGGTATCTCT